>Ga0209671_1006705_pt1 | contig 11862 bp, 4 predicted proteins | sample WorMetHERISLAND2_2_FD_187401 | JGI IMG/M metagenome (GOLD analysis project Ga0209671, IMG submission 187401) | Marine gutless worms symbiont microbial communities from Max Planck institute for Marine Microbiology, Germany - Olavius geniculatus... | ecosystem: Host-associated > Annelida >...
CCTTTTGGTTGCCTATTAAAAAATAGAAAAGGGGAAGTTTTGATCTACACTTTTAACAAAACTTTCTCTTCATTCATAAGCTTAAGGAAAAAAGCCACTGAATCAGAGACGCAGTTGTCAATCTGAAATGTGTAACGTTGGCGGATGCATAACAAATTATTAGGCAGCGTGACAGATTGAATTAGCTACAACTTCAACGCACTCTGCAAGGTTTCTGAGTGAAGGGGGTCGATGTTGTAAGCCAGAGTGTCTGAGGCCCAAAAAACCATAATTCAATAGGCTGCCCAAGAGTCTAAAATAATCACATCAAATAGTTGTTTGAGTATCTAAAATTCTGAATTAAAGCCTAGTTTTTTCGCCCGAATTTTTCCACCTTACGCAATCACACTAGAGGTGTGCCGCCTAATGACCTATTCGATTCGTATTCGATTCTGGCCGAGTGCGAACACGAATCGAATATTTGGCTGCACATCTCCTGTGTAAAGTGTAAAATTTTCTTTCTACGAGGAAACTAGATTACGGTGTAAAAAAGATCGCTGGATCAAATGACTACCTTGCTTCATTGTTCAACATCGCACTGTTGCAATGCAATACGCGTCTTGGGCTTTCAACAGTAACCATTGCTTTATAAATCAAAAACATTAAGAATCAACTACCGTCTCCTAAATCCTAGCATGTGGAAAAATGTTTGTCAAAATATTTAACTCCAAAAACAAATTTTTGAGCTAAAAACTCCATTTTTAAAAAAATTCCTGAGCAAAATTAATTTTTTGAGCATTTATTTACTATTTTGGAAATTTGCGGCTGTTTGTCGGAAGAATATCTTACTGCGTTATACGTTTGCTCGCATTTTTGCTTGTTTTTCTTTGTATTTTTGCATCTAAATTGTACGAAGTGACTTTATTTTTTTCAACAGTACGCCCGCCAAAAATGACTGAGATTACGATTCAGCTATTAAGTCTTATCTGGTGAAAAGTAACATCTAAAACACAATTGCACCGTGTAAGTAATTTTTAAACAAATATTTAGTTTCTTTCCTGATCGTTATAAGGTGTAAGTGTAGGCCTAAGTCTTTCACTGCAAAATTCTATGTACGTTACAGAAATAATTTACGGCGTCAAAGATGGCGACGCGATTTCTCCATCCGTTGGCTGGCAGTCTAACGGAACTGAATGGTTAGCTTCTGATGAATGGTTCCAAGGCCCACGGCACTAGTACATAATCATAGTCGGAATGAATGTCCACTCTACAGCTGCTGCTGCTGCTAGTTCTATGAGCCAATCCTTCAATCATTCGTCGTTATAATATTCGCACTCGCACCGATCACCAAGGCCGGATTAAGGTTTTATTGAGCCCTATAGATTGATTAGAGTTTATGAAATTTTTCCCACTTTCCTTCCCTATACGCGTCTCCTAGAAACGCATGCTGAATATTTGTCTGACGAAACGTGGTAGTACACGGTGTCTCAAAAAAGCAGTCAAAATTGTTTTTGTCGTAAGTGTGTCAAATTTTTTTTACTAAATTTGATAATTTTTTGGCAGAAAAATTGCCAAGTCAATAAAATTATGCAAGGTATAGGCCTACTCATTTTCCACTTTACCTAATTTATGTCAGTGCAGTCGATGTAACGAATTAATTAAGCACAAAATAAATCTCAATGTAAATTATTTAGCAAATATATAAGTTTTCATAACACCTCGCATGCAAATCATCAAAATTTATGTCCAAAATGGGCCCCGTGTACAAAGACAATGGTTTAGATGCAACGCCACTGGCTGATAGCGAAATCAACAAACGACTGATCAAACAACATTCACTTATCCATTAGACGTGTTTAAGCTTACCAGTCAGCTATTTTGTTGTCTGTTATTTTTACCATAAAATATTTAATGCCACAAAATTATTAAACCACGTGGCACCCTCTGTCGAATTGATGATGCAAAGGCAAGCAATCCGATACAAATAACCACCGCGTAATGTAACAATTTTAAGCATCTGTGTTTCACACAGTAGTGCGTTGACATAAATTAGGTGAGGTGGTAAGTGAGTGCACCTCACATAATTCTGTCGTCTTGGTTATCTATTTGCCAAAAATTACTAACGTTGGTAGAAATTTGACGAAGTTATTACAAAAAAATGTTGACTGTTTTTTGAGACACGGTATATATAATGCGAGATAGGGCCTAAGGTACTTATTAATCACTAATAAGAAGTCGTACACTGGCTTTCAATTGGCGCCGAATTCAATGACCTTAAATGTTTTAAGCGCCAAAATAGAGGGTTTTTTTTATCAATTTTCTGGCGATTTCGGGCATGCGAGACAGATTTCAAGAGCAAATTGCGCCGAAATCAATTGAGATAAATATGGACAAGCTGCATATGCAATTTTCAGCATTGAACGTAGATTTCGACGGTTTAAGTCGCGATTTTCTAGTTTTACGAAGGCATTAAATAGCGGTACTCCCGTAAAAGTTGTTATTTTACCGTTGTTGGCCAGTCTTTTGCGAAAACGGTTGCAGATAGGCATGGGCATGCTGTTTATCATAACAAGCACTAGTGACGAGCTTTTCAGTCGTATCAACGTCGATGACTTTGAAAGACCCTGAACTTTCAAAATAAGGGATTTTTATTAATTTTTGCAATCTTCGGTTGCAGCGCACAATCTATGAATGAACTGCGACGAAATGGCTGGAGATAGACTGACAGTTTGCGAACAGAAACTGCTATAGGCTTTCGCGCGTCTTGTGAGCAATAGCTCAAATTTCTTGTTTTTCTGTCTAAGGAAAAAAGTTTTGTTAAGCGTGTAAAGTGAAAAATAGGGAAAGAGTTTTAATTTACACCTTTAAGAATACTCCATTATTTTTCACTGGCGCAAGCTGCGCTTATCAAGTATAGGGATAGAAGCCACTGCTGATGAATAAGGTCTGAAATGCTAAATTTAATAATAAAATTGTTTTGCTAGATCATTATAAATTTTGTGCTGTTCAGTAGGATTATACTTCGAAAAAACATTTACTGTGCACCCATGTCGCTCCTTGACTACGCCACCAAAATACAGCGGACAGTTAATATAACGAAATAGCGTTTTAACAATCGCGATCGATCACATTTAACGCGCGCGGGTCCTGTAAGCTGTCTGGCAAGCTTCTATTTTTAACTACAATGTGTCTATTTCTGTGTATGATTTTTTTTGCTACATTCAGCCTAATAAACAACAATCATTATGATAATGTACATAGCATGGACGCCTATAGATATTGTGAGCAGAATATTAATAACAGTATTATCCAACAACAGATACGGGTTATTCCACGAATGAAAAAACCGGAAGTTGATTCATTGCTATGCGCGTCGGATCTTGACCGCTTCCGGTCACGTGACATACCGGAAGTACGCTCGTCCATGACGTAACGTAACGGCGCCAGCCATTTCGCGTAATCGGCCATAACTCTGCATTTTAACGAAAAAAACAGGTTTGTTCGACGCACGCGTGGTCAATTTTTGAGAAAGTTTATTATTAGATAACATGTTGTGCCAAGTATTCAGAAACGTGACAATGGACAAACTGTTGTTTTTTTTCTAGTAATGATAACTACTAGTGTTGTTTATTTGTGTGTTAACGTATTTTGGTTTTGTACGTTGATTAATTTCGTTTATCAGGCTGTAAAGGTTAAATTAATGAATAAAGTTGTACATAATATGAGCGAGCCGATTGGGTTAAATTAGTTTCGACATATTAAGTCAGCTTTTAGACCTCGGATGAGGAATTGTTCGGGGAGGGCTTTTGCGACTGCAAGCAAACTAAAACTCGGCAACCGCGACCGTGAAAGGTGATTGGTGCTTGCCACTAGGCTATCCAGAGATAACGCACTATCGCTAGCTTCAGACATTCAAACTCAGCGTGCGGGAAGCTGGGCTGCAAAAATCCTATCTATATGAAAATGTGGAAGAAGAAAAAAGAAAAAGAAGAAGCATGCAAGAAGCCTGTATACCAGGAGCCGTTCCCAGTATGCAAATGAGGCATCAATAACGCTGACAACTGACGCATGCGCACTGACAGCAAGCGACGACCATAAAGGCGAATACCGAGCGAAGTATCTGAACTGAACTAAACTGACACAATTTGATGTTTGACGAAGTGACCAACGGACAAGCAAGGCAAGCTCATTGGTCATTGGTTGACGCGTACGTGCGCGTAGTCACGTAGTCACCTACGCCGTTAGACGGTGCCTACTGTAATGCCTCACTGCTTGCCCACTGGTCATTCGTCAAAAACTAAACCATGTCAGTTCAGTTCAGTTCAGTAACGTCGCTCTGTACGCGCCTTAAAGCGTGACATCCATTCAAGCAATGCACGCAACGTACGCAACACAACCGACGTACAGCTGACACAACGACCGCTTTTATCCTTGCGTTTTGGCCTTTGCAATGCGGACGACAGCTAGGTTTGTTGCCTTTTTAGCCGACCGTACTTAAGTAAAGGGTCGAGCTATTGGCACGGTTGTCGTCTGTCTCTTTGTCTCTCTGTCTCAGCTGTATTGTGGCTAAACGGTAAGTCGTAGAGATTGAGCGATGGTACTGTTGGTAGGGCGCTAGCGACTTCTTAGAATAGGCTGTCGAATTACAGTATCTCTTAAACTGTTTACTAAGTCTAACCATGTCTTTATTTGCAGCGTGCAGCGTTTTGGCCACAATTTTCAATGGATAGCTTCAAGCTGTAAGTGGCCGTATTTCGAAAAAGTGAGAGACAAGGCCAAGCTGTTATTCACTACTAGGAAGTGGCATACGCCTTTTCAAATTACATGAAAATTATTGACCTTGGATGACCTTGAAAATCACTGACAACCAGTACGCTGGGTTATCCTAGCGACAGCTGGGCTTCTTGTTACGCGTTTTCTTGCTTTCGTTGCGTGCGTTGCGTTGAACGAAACCACCACAATGGAGTCTGTCAGAGCCAATTACAGTAACTGCTATGGCGTGCCAGCTGCTGAGACGGAAAACAGTCGGAGAAAATAGCTAACGAAAAACGACGAAAGTAGCAAAAAAAAATCACAACGTTTTTCGTAGTCCATTTGCATGTTAAACTACTGCCAGACTTGGAGTACGTAAGCGTTAAACGAACGTACATACAGGGTGGGCCAAAAATGGCACTATTTTTGTACACCTTATAACTTCACCAAATATTAACCGATTTTTAAAATTTTTTCACAGTCAGAATAAAAAGACAATTCGCAATAAAACTGTCACTATAGTGTGTCACTACACTACCTTGTGAAATGTCAGTGTCTTAAGAGTAACAGTTAAAAACAAGACGACTTTTGTAACAACACATTTCAAAGAATTAACAACAGAAACAACGCGCTTGTTGTCTCAGTTATTGTCTAAAAATCACATCTCACAGTTTTTACTTCAAATTTTTAATGTGTCCACATTGCTGCTGGACGACGCATCGAAGCCGGTGATGCCACTGACCAATGGCGCGATCAACCAAACGCTGCGGCACTTTGCCCCACTCAGCTTTCTATAGCTGATTGACTGTCGTGAATCGTCAACATTGATAGGCCATCTGTTGAAGAGTATCTCGAACAGCATAATCGACTGGATTTAAGTCGGGGTTGTTTGGGGTCACATGCCAGGCTCGATCAACGTTGATCACGCAACTGGTCAGTGGCGTCGACGGCTGAGTGATCTGACATTTCACGAGGTAGTGTAGCGACACATTTAAGGTGTGGTGGGATCTATAGTGACAGTTTCATTATAAACTGTCTCATGATTTTGATAATAAAAGAATTTTGAAAATCGGTTAATATTTGGTGAAGTTATGAAGCGTACAATAAATGGTGCCATTTTGGCCCACCCTGTACACGATGGTTTAACACACTTATTTCGCGGTCGCCAACGATCAGTCCTACAGGCTTGTGCGCACTTTCGAGTTTTTTGGTGACTCTTAGTAACTTATGTCTAATTTTACATGATCTTGTAAACTTTTTAAAAATATTTCTACTACTAAAACAGCAGCAAAACCAAATAACAAAATTAAAATCAAAAAATATAAAAAATAAGTCAAAAACAAAGAAGTATTAATATCAGCCAGTTTCAAGTGCGTTTTTTTTCTTGCCATTTTTGGCAATAATACGATGCTCTTCTTTATTTATAAAAGCGCGTTTTTAGAACGCGTTTTTAGCATTAAAAAATGTTTCGAACATTTAGTACCGCTACTTAAAGCAGTAGACTTATGCAGCATGACCTTCACGTCTTTGCTATGACCTTGAACGAGCAAAAAGGCGGTGGATCATTAACCGGAAACCAGCAAGCATTGCTTCACGGTCTGCGCATGTGCGCCATTGATTTTTTATTTCCGCCATCATAATATCTTTTCCGCCCACCCACCCACTCGTCTGGGTGCTCGATTATTTCTCTCCTCTGCACCCGCCCTTCCCCTCTAATACCATTCTTTAACCGGTTTTCGTCATTCGTTCTTTATGTCTGTTGCCCGGCACCGAACAATAATGACCATCGACCGAGGATTGGGCATTGTTGCATGGGGCATTAGGCGACGTACGTGCTGGGGACGTCTGTGATACCTCCGTGGGCAGGCATACAAAACTCGAAGCCAAAAATTTTTATTTTAGCAGAATTTAAGCACAAAATTAAAACACTGAGCACCCGTATCTAGGCCCTCAAGAGGTAGGGGTATAAAGGGGCGTAAGTTATCTGGGCCGCGCGACGTTTAGGGCGGAGAAGACCGCCGTCGCTAAAAATATGAAGTACATTAGAATGCGCCGTTTTGAAAAAGATCAAAAAATTTTCTTAAAGGGGCCTTGCGAGAATGTTTCTCTGGGCACCGCTGTGGCTCTCGATGGGCTTGCTTGTATCTGCTCCGTTCAACAGTTTGCCTTGCTCCCTTAAACTTTTAACCCACTGAAGGATGTCCAGACTGAGTGGCCTAATCGGTGTGCTCGTGTATGCCAGCAAGTAAGTAAGTAAGTAAGTACTTTTTTATTTCTTTGCACAAACGTAAATGCAGGCATGAAATATAAATATATTACTATATATTACTGTCTTTATAATTAGTTGCTCAACATGACACTTCTCTGAGTCTAACTTTATATTGTTGTTTTTGTTTAATTTTTTGTCTACCAATGTTTGCTTGGTGAAATAAAAATTATCATAAACATGAAGTGAGCTATCTACAAAAATTGAAAAAACAACGTTGACGTAAGAACACTTGAAAAACTTATAAATGCATAAACTCGGAAAATGGCGTTTCAGTAAAAACTGTAATGCCCGACATTATCACACAATAGCGACGCTTGCAAGGTGCGCCACAGTTGACGTGACGTCATACATTCTATGCCAGACACAAAGAATCGACCAACGACCGACGACCGACGATGACGTGGAAAAAGAAATAATAGACCGCGAGTTATCGACCAAACAAGCTGTGCCGTCATAAGAAACATTGCGTCAGCCACCCGCCGACGGCTGAAAAGTGTACCCCAGTGGGTAGGCCAAAAATACCACCATTTTTATACGCTTTAATTTTATCAAATATAAATCAATTTTTAGAATGCTTTTACTGTCAAAGCACCACAACTGGCGTTTCGTTAATGGCGCCATTGCTTAGTGGCGTTGCCAGCTTGAGTGCGTCGTCCAGCAGCATTGAACAGTGCTTTTAGGACACTGACATTTCACTAGGTAGTGTAACAACACACCTCAAGTGTGGTAAGCTTTTTAATAATACTGTTATTACAATTTTGTATTCCAAAAATGAAAGAACTTTAGAAATTGATTAATATTTGATGAAATAAGGGCAAATAAAAATGATTTTGGTTCACCCTGTAAAGGAGCCTTAGCTGTGACAAAGGTGCAGATAACGATTACATTATTCAACGTATATACTCACTGCCTATCTGCAGCAGTGTGTATGCGGTGGTATAACTTGTCGATCGTCCACAAGAGCAGTCAGATGTGACCAAACGAATGATAGATTCGCCAAATTTTGCCATCATACACAAGTTTATAGCAAAAAAATGAAAAATGTGTCATTATTTTGTCAGTAGCGCTTCAGTTTCCGTTTGTAAATATTTAAAATTACTACCATTTTTGCCAAAGCCTACTGAAAGTCTACCAAAGCCTACTAAATAACACAAAAACGATGCAATTTCTTTCTTTTTTGAGTTGCATGTAGCCTGTGTGTTGTTTTATCGAATATTCGATGAATAAAGATGTGCATATAATTCTAAAAATGTTTAAACGCGTTTCTTTTTTAAAAAAATAATCAAAACTGAGATATGGAAACGGTCGATTACAGCTATGTGGAGGTGGAAACATTGGCGCGTTTGTTCTGTGCTATCTGGCACGCGGTTAGTGCGACAGTTTCGTGTATAGACAAGCCACAAGCAAGCAACACGACGTCATTAGCCTATAGAAACAGCCAGAACAGTTGCAATTCTATTACGAACCAATCGAATTTCGCCCTTCGGCCTGTTTCTTCGGCCGCTTTCGGCAACGTTCGGCCCCATTTCCCATCCCTTGATGCCCCACGCATGTTTGCGCTGTGCAGTCTGCACGGTGTATCGAATGTTTTTACAAAAATGTTTTTACAGTTTTTTTGGTAGTTTTGCTTTTCCTTGTAGGCCTGCACTTGAAAGCACCCACTGAGCCATGCTGTAGGGCGTCTGTGTGTCTGTCTGTCCGTTTGTCGGCGTCGTCTGTAACGGATGTCTTGTGGCTAAACGATAAGTCGTAGGGAAAAACTTTTTACGGGAGTAATTAGCTCTCTGTCGTAAACCTAAAAAAGCAAAATTTCAGCGATTTAGTATAAGGGAAACATTTTTAAATTCGTGGTTAAATGAAGGATGGGTAGGAAAATGTGCGTTTATCAACGAAAAACTGGACACAGCCTATCTCGGAAACGGTGAGAGATACGGCCAAGGTTACTAATAATCATTAATCTCGAATATGAAGAGGCACACAAAAATCATCGACCTTGAATGATCTTAAAGGTCAGTACTGCAAAAAAACTGTATCAGAGACTTAGAAAAAATACAAGAAAGCCCAGCTGTCGCTAGGAAAGTCTCATGTAATATTATAAGAAACGAAGTCGAGGTTTTCACGCATTTGAGGCCCTACTTCATACTTACGTAACCTAAACGCACAGCAACGCCAAGCCTCTCTCTCTGTGTATGTGTTTTGCGTTTTAGTTATCGTTCCAGTACTCGTTAATGTCGTCGCAATCACCAGAGTCCAAAGCTCGTGACGCTAGTGCCGTGTCGTCTGACTGTGAATGGTTGTCGTAGTAGCAGTGATGACTGTGTTCCCACGGGCTCTGTTTGCCATCAGCATGACATGCCAGTCTGAGACTCTGACTGCGCATGCCCGGCCTCGTTCCCGTTCATTTCATCTCAACAGACGACATTCGCTCCTTCGTTGCTTCCTAGGCAAAACTGTATTCACTGATGAGCCACTTTCTGCATGTGACGTAAACGATGACGTCACGAAGCAAGGTTACAAAAACCGGTTTTGCGAAAAAGCTTAACTCGGCGGGTTTTTTTGGGGGGTTATATCTTAGGTTTCGGTTTTTTGGTTAAAACGGCTTTTGTTGAAAAAAGCCCAACTTGATGGGTTTTGGGATTTCTACGAGTTTTCAGTTTGTTATCAGAGTGAGCACTGTTTAGAAATTTGGCGGGAAACTTAGTTGGTTGATTCGCGTTAGTTTTTGTTTGCTCCCCGCAGCATAAAATATACCAATATTTGCAAATTCGTAGGTTTAAATGTTAAAAAACTTAGCTATAATAAAATATTTCAGTATTAGTAAAACAAAAAAAACAAAAATGGATAAAGTTTAAGGTGGGTTTTAATAAGTTTTAGCGGGGTTTTAAATGGGTTTACCGCCCCCCCCTAAACAAACATCTGGTTTTAGATATCTGCCCTGGTTCCGCAACTCTGTCATGGTACTTCATAGCTGTGGCGTCGCTTATTCCCGCTTTTCTCATTTCACCAGACGACTTTCGTTCTTTCATTCGATCGTTTCTGAACCTCATGTAAAAACCCGAGACAAAATTCTTCTGCAACAATATTTTTCTGTGGCAACATCCCTTACAAGTGCACTTGAAAGTATGTCGCCCTGTATATTCACTTTCGATCTAGGCCAGCGTTCTATTTCACCACTGAAGAGGTTTTTACGTGAGGGGTGTTTTTACCGCCTGTTGTAGGGTATTTCTTTGACATTTTTTGTATCAAGGCCGTCGGTCTCCTCTACAGATCAACTACTTTCTGTGGCGTAGACGATGACATCATGGAAGACTCCATGGTTGTGACGTCACGGGACTCCCACTATCTGTGACGTAAGGCAGGTGCTCCGCAGATCAACTACTAAGATCGAGTCACACGCAGAGCCAGATAGCTTTTACGTGCGTGCTCAACATGCAATGTCGTGTCCCGTCACGATCTTTTCAAGTTCTATTGATCGTGTATAATATACACGGTAAATCAAAAAAGTTTTTACCACTGAGTTTCTGTCATATCTTTGCCAAGTATTTGCATTCCTTTCTGCAAAAAGAATTTAGGTCTATCACTAAAACTGCCACACCCTCCAAAAGTTTGCAATTCAGTAACCTTTAGCTTACTCTCTGGTTCAGCTGTAGACAGATTATTATAAACAGCTTCAATTTAACATTTGCGCTTTGTCGCATCGTAGCTTTGGGCTAGGGGACAATTGTTTCTCCCAAAGTTTTAGCTTATTTCACGAAAAAAAAATTTTCATAAATACGAAATATGTGCTGGAAATCCCAAACTCTAAAAAAATGTAAACGGCAAAATTAAAATTTTGAGCAGCCGTATTTTCTTTGTCTAAAATTTACAGATGTATCTCGAAAAATTGCAAAAAATAATGTTATCTTCCTGCCTTTTTAACGGACGATGTTGCTGCTTGTGGCGTCATCTGTCACATTTTCGAATAAACATCATTGACGAATTGTATTATAGCTTTCGTTCAATCATGCTCGTTCGCTTGTTCGTCTCCAAGCCTTCCTCATTCACAGATCAATTGTGCACACGTGCTCAACATGCAAACTCGAATTTCGTGTCGTGTCGTCATGTCTTCTTTAAGCCGTTCTGCGCGGCACTTTAGGCTAAATCATCTTTAAGTAAATTCTGTGAATATAATACAGAATTTTGCCGCCGTATAGTGCACGATTGCAACGAAAACCGAACTGATATAAACTGCGATTCTTCAGTTACTTAGTAAAATAAAACTTTTTTTAAAAAACTTAACCTTATTTTTTGTTTTTGGTGGGTTTTCTGTGACCGTTTTTTTTTGATTCGTGTGATAGTTTTTTTATTCGTATTGCCGTTTAACGGCGCTGTGTTTTTTAAAATTTAACTTTAAAAGTAAACAAATAAGTGAATACAAATTATTGCTATTGTTCTTATTTTTACGCCGAATTTGCCGCAACGTTTAATTAGCAACGTGTTTTTCACATCTGCGATCACCCATTAAAAGCTACTAAATTTTATCGTTATGCGCTACATAAATTTCAGTTTTGGTTACTTTACTTATTTACTTATACACGCGCCCGCGCACTGGCAGAGTGTGATATTAGCGAACGACGGTCGCGTTTGATGAAATATTAATGCGATGAAGACGCAAGATACTTAGATGCAAACACGACGTAGCCATCTCACGCAAGTCGCTAATTGACACGAGAATATAAATCTTGCTCTCAATAGTGGTTTCTATCCCCCCAAATCTGGAATCAAAATAAGGCGCAACTTTCCCCCCACTTTTGGGCTCAGTTTTTCTCCAATTTTAAGCTCAAGCCCCCCCCCCCGCATTTTCAAACACAAGGTTTCCCCTT
>Ga0209671_1006706_pt1 | contig 11861 bp, 9 predicted proteins | sample WorMetHERISLAND2_2_FD_187401 | JGI IMG/M metagenome (GOLD analysis project Ga0209671, IMG submission 187401) | Marine gutless worms symbiont microbial communities from Max Planck institute for Marine Microbiology, Germany - Olavius geniculatus... | ecosystem: Host-associated > Annelida >...
ATTCAGACGGACTTAAAACGATGACGACGACCAACTCAGATCGACTTAAAACAACGTCTCAGACCGAGATCGACATAGAACGACGACTCAGACCGACTTAGGACGACGACGACGACCGACTCAGACTGACTTAAAACGACGACGACGACCGATTCAGACCGACTCAAGACGACGACGACGACCGACTCAGACCGACTTAGGACGACGACGACGACCGACTCAGACTGACTTAAAACGACGACGACGACCGATTCAGACCGACTCAGGACGACGACCGACTTAGACCGACTTAGAACAACGAGTCAAACCCAAACAGACTGACTCAGACCGACTTGAACGACGACTTAGACCGACTCAAACTGACTTAAAACGACGACGACGACCGACTCAGACTCGGACCGACTTAATACGACGACCACAACCGACTCAGACCGACTTAAAACGACAACGACGACCCACTTAAACCGAGTCAAACCGACTTAGACCGTCGACGACGACCGATGACGATGACCTTGGATGACCCTGAAAAGACATCGTGCGGTATTATGGCTACACGTTAAGTTGTAGAAGATCGGCGATGGTACCATCGAATAGGGCACTGGCAACTTTCTATAGACTGTCAATAGTAGCCAAGTCTTCATCTGCAGCGGTTTGGTCGCAATTTTCAATGGAAGGTTTCAAGATATGTGGCCGTATCTCGGAAACCGTGAGAGATAAGGCCAAGGTTACTATTAATCACTAGGGGCCTAATAGAAAGTGGCATACGTCCTTTCGGATTACATGAAAATCATTGACTTTGGATGACCTTAAGGGTAGGTACGCGCTATTGTGGCTAAACGGTGCAAGATAGAGCCAAGGTTGCCTCAGATTCGGCCACTGGCCGACATTGTGCACTCTAAATATGCACTTACTTAATAAGAAACCGCATACGCTCTTTCAGATGGAAATCGTTCACCTTGGATGACCTTAAAAGTCAGCACTGCAACTGGAACTGTATAGCGTGTAGCGCGTCTTCCCTAGCGACAGCCGGGTATTCTTGTACTCTATTGTCTATGTGTGAGCACTATGAGCTGTCAAAAGATGTTGATGGTGGTGCAATTGTAGAAGTTGTCTCAGAGTAAAGACTGGGACCTGACAGCGTCCAGTTCACGTGCAAGTTCTTCCACATGACGCAGGCTTGACCTCTGTACAACACACAGTTGGGTTTAAGCTGTATTCACACGTACAACATGACTACAACACAACTGAAAACACAACTACCGATCTCTTCAGTATGTCATGTGCTTAATGCCCAAACAAACATAAAAACAGGTTTAAGCTGCATTCACACGTGAAACATAACTACAACTCACAACTACACGATCTTCAATGTGATGCATGCTTGACGTCTAAACAATATACCATGTTTAAGCTGCATTCACACATACAACACCACTACACAAAGCAAATTTTACATGTAAACTAAATGGGCTTAAACCAACCCACTCTGGCAGTCAGGCACATCACCATCCACTCTAGCCATTTTGCTCAAATAGAGTTAACTGTAATTCCAGCGTCACTGCTTTAGCCTGCTAGCAATATAACCTAGAAAGAAATAATTTTCAATATTTTCTTACATCAAAACCGTTAAGAAAAAGATCAGTTTTACATATTTCAGAATGCACTAAAACTCACCTACAGCAATTTAAAATTTTCTCGGGGTAACAGCCCAGGCACCAATTCAAGTGCTAAGGGTCACGGATTAATGAGATTATACAGGACATCATCAAACCGTCTACTACTACTATTATTACTACTACTACTACTACTACTATACTGTGTCTCAAAAAAAACATCTCTGACATTTTCGACTGCAACTTGAAAACCGATTAACAGATTTTTATAATTTTTGGTACGAATATTCCCGACACAACTCGCCATCAAATGACTATTCAATTTCCCACCTCACCCAATGTCTGTTTCTGCACTACCTAGGGAAAACACAACCAGCAAAATATCACTTTTTTATCCAATGCGATACGATTGCTTAATTAACATAACGTGTAAAAACATATTTTGTTCACATTTTTGACACTCTGGCTGACATTTCACCCAGTTGTCCATTTTTAAACTGCTTGCAGTAAAATTGCTTGAAGTGTTGGCCCACTATCCAAACACAGGCAAAAAGACGCTTTCTCCATTCATTGACAGCAATATCGATAAAGTGCTGCTCCAGACCAATCCAGGCTGTACCAGTCGCTTCTTGACTTCACAAACATTCCTAAACTTTATCTGGTAGACACATTGCTGCATGATGGTCAAACCTTGTAATAGACCGGCCAACAGATTAGGATAGATGGAATTTATTTATGTTATTTCGTTCACTTTAACACGTATTATGCCTGGTCTGCTTTCCCCAAATAGTGCAAAAGCAGACGTTGGATGAGGTAAAAAGTAAAACACATATTTAATAGCCAGTTGCGTAAGAAATATTTCTGCCAAAAATTATTAAAATCTGCTAATCATTCTTCAAGTTACGATCGATAATGTTGGGGATGTTTTTGGGGTTTTCTGTTTATTTCAACACATTTCGCTCGATATGCGTTCCCTAGGTAGTGCAGAAGCAAACACTGGGTGAAGTGGAAAACTGAACGGTCATTTGATGACAAGTTGTGTCAGAAATATTCGTTTTAAAAATTATCAAAATCTGATAATTGGTTTTCAAGTTACAGTCAAAAATGTCGGGGATGTTTTTTGAGACACAGTGAAGTAATACTACTACCCATAAGGTATTACAGAAATAAATAATAAAACATTTGTAAAGCTCCATAGCGCTGTGGCTTCAGAGGCGCTGAAAATAATTACCGCACATACGTAGCCAATGGCAGCACATTTGTGTACTTTTCTTCTTTTTGTTTCAGAGTTATGTACAGATCCTGTTGCAAATAACGTCGTAGTAGTGGCACTCAGCCACAACTACTTCTACTATCACCACTACAGACCTCAAATCGTTTCAGTTTCTTCTCTGCTGCAAGACGTCGTGTTTTCTCATAAAATAGTTGCAAGGATAATGACATCATCTCACTGTCAACTTCTGACTCTAACGTTTCCTCAGCAACAGAAACTGTTTGTCTGTCAGCGGCCTGAATACACGCATTTCACAAAAGCTATAGCTAACTCAGCCACCTACCCTCAGTAGCAACAAAACCTGTTTGTGTGTCAGCGGCCTGTATTTGTACACATTTCATGGAAGCTACAGCCAATAGACAATTCAGCCCATTACTCTTAGCAGCGACAAAAACTTTTTGTCTGTCAGCAGCCTGCATGTACAATATACATGCAGTTCACAGAAGCTACAGCCAACTCAGTCTACTATCCTCAGCAGCAACAGAAGCCATTTGTACGTCAGCAGTCCGAACCCATCTACTATGAAGTAAACAGGTGCCATTACTTTCCAACAGGCCCACGGTTAACTTCCATTTAGCCAGTACCAAATTCTACCGCTCAGTAGTAAAGGCACGCGACATTGTATAAATAACTTGCACAGAGTTGTTGGGAATTTGATCATTAGCCTAATAACATAAACGTTACTCTAATGACCTAACAACGGCTAGTCCAACTCTGACGCCCTAACTATTAGCACTGAAGATAAGTTTAGTGACGATAACCCTGTTCCTATGTCTTATGACTAAAATTATATAGCTATGTCAATTCTCAAAAGCTATCATTTGGGAAATGGCACAGAAGTAATTCTAGGGAAAATGGTTAAACAAAAACTAACTCAGTGTGCATGAGTTCATATAGACATAGTCATATGGTAATATTAAGATTACCTGTAGTTCGAGTACATAAACATTAGTCCAACACACTAGTTATTACATGCAGATGGGTGTTAAGACAGAACAATTGAGCATCTTACGCCGACAATTTGTTTCTGTTCATGTGAACAGATTTTCAGTTGTGCATTTTCTGTCTCCAGCACAGAACTCGGGTCTTTTTGTCGTTGCAATAGTTGTTGTAGTTGTGTTAGTTTCATCGTACTCTGTTGTAGTTGTTGAGTGCTAATGTCCTTCTGTTGTTGTAGTTGTTGTTGCAAGTCATACACCTGTTGTTGTAGTTTCGTTGTAGTCTGTTGTAGTTGCTCAGCACTTGCGTCCTTCTGTTGTTGTAGTTGTTGTCGTAGTTGTTTTAGTTTCGCTGTAGTATGTTGTAGTTGTTGAGCACTGATGTCTTTCTGTTGTTGTAGTTGTTGATGTAGTTTTGCTGTAGTCTGTTTGAGTTGCTGTGCACTGATGTCCTTCTGTTGTCGTAGTTGTAGTTGCAAGTCAGACACTTGTTGTTGTAGTTTTCTCGTAGTCTGTTGTAGTTGCATAGTGCTGGCGTCCTTCTGTTGTTGTAGTTGTTGTTGCAAGTCAGACATTTGTTGTTGTAGTTTTGCTGTAGTTTGTTGTAGTTGCTGAGCAGTGACCACCTTCTGTTGTTGTAGTTGTTGTTGTAGTTTCATCGTAGTCTGTTGTAGTTGTTCACATAATTCAGCTTTCTCTTTCAACTTGCTGAACTCTTCTGAGTGCTTGCTCTCTCGCTGTGATGCTTGCATCAGTTCGTCTTGCAGCCGCGTGACCTCAGCAGTCAGGGCAGCGTCTCTGGACTGCAAAGCATGTTCAAGCTCAGCTTCGCGTTGCTTGGCAGCTGACATGATCTGCTGACTGGACTTTAAAGCACACTCAAGCTCAGCTTCATGATGCTTGGCTGATGATGTGATCTGCTGCAGCTGAGTTTTTAAATGTTGTACTACAGACTCACGAGCTGACAGCTCTGCATGTAACTGTCACAGACACAAAAAGACGTAAGCAATCATATAATTTAACACTGTATAATTCACGACCTACTTAGTTCTCCTATCTCTCGCATCTGAAGTGTTATAAGTGCCCATAATCTCACTACACTATGTGACGACTGACGACTAATAGCATCTTGTTGATCATGGCCATGAAATAAGTTTGTTTCAACACAGTCTGCAGCATGCCTCACTATACTCGCACAATACACTGTAAACAGTGTTAAAACCTATACATATGCTATTATAGGGTGTTTCCCAACAAAACGTATATTTCGGATTTTTTTAAATTTAGCAAACTAACGGAATGATACTGTTTTGTAACTTATTTATCGAACAACGCTCGTAGTTTGTAAACTTGGTACCAGTTCAATGGCTATGGCACTCTGACATATAATAAGCCATGAAAAGCACAGGGCAGATAGACAAATCAAAAGACAGATGGATTAAACTTAATGCTGCCCATTAGGATAGCTGCATTATAAAGCACTCGCTAGCTGGTAGTAGCAGTAGTTGTTATTGTCAGTCTACTTATTGTTGTAGTAGCTGATACCTTAGTGTAATTATTTTGTAGCTGTGTCTGACATTGGGTGACTGTAGCATGTAGATGTTCGTTGTCACAGAATAGCCTGCCGGCTTGCTGTGACATTTCATTCAGTGACTTCTCCAGGTTTTGCTGCAACACATCCCAGAGACAGTACTGCAATAACTGACAAATCTAGCAAGGTTCTCATATCTGTCCTGGTCAGTGGATAAAACATACTACACTCACACTAATGTAACGAGATCACTCAAAGCCTAGTATCAGTTAATCGATGAATACGACTTTCCGAAGAGCCAGGTTTTGAGACGTCAGCAGGCTAAAAGCCAAAAGTGCTGGTGCTGCTACTGTTAGAACTAGTCACCTGTAGTTGTCTAGTGGTATGCAGTTCATCACTGATCTGTTTGTTCTGTTGCTCCAGCTGCTGTTTAGCAGCTCTAACTGACTCAAATTCAACTTTCAATTGACTCAGTTCGGCTTCCAGTGAACACTTTTTCCTCTCCGCCAAACTCAACATCTCACTCAGCTACAACATATTTGCACATTAACCGATCAAATTACTACCATTAACATTCAGCATTACAGTACAATAAAAAGTCAGCTGGATTCCTAAAAAAGAATTAATTTTTTTCCCAAAATTTTGTAGAATGGCTAGGCATAGTTCAGATTCTTGGTCATTATTCATGATTCCTTAGCAGCTGCATTAAAATGTTTCTATGTACCAGGTGACAGCACTCTACTCAGCAGACAGGTGAGATCTGTGATTCCTTGTACTTATCTTAGCAAAGAAAATACCCATAAAAGAATGTTTACCAGTAATTATAGTTGATAATATTTCATGATGATGCAAAACAAATGCCACAAAAACCTTGTCAGCGAGAGCCAATTTTTCCTGGAGAATTCGTTGACTGTCTGACTGCTGTAGGTCCAGCTTTCTCCGCAGTTCTTCAGCCTCATGGTAGGATTTCTCAATCATAAGTTTCATCTCTTTGTCCTTGTCTGATAACAGCAGCTTCATGGTCTTCATTTCATCGACGTTGGTCTCTCTAAGCTCATCGAGTTGTCCGTTAAGTGAGGAATACTGTGACTCTAACGTCTCGATGCTGTTCACCAGATGAAGGTTGTCAGATTCCAGAGTTCTGATCACAGCATCGCTCTGCACTGTGTTCACAGATCAATAAATAAATCAATCTATCAATGAATTAATCAAAAAAATCACCAATTAATCAATGAATCAATTAAAGACAAATTGACAAATATCAACACATAAATAGTAAATAGTACGTGCTAAATAAATATTGTGCTTAGTTTACTATGTCAAACCAGAAGAACTGCAATGTTAAATGCTAAAAAATAACTGCATTGCACTTGTGACTCAATGAAAAACTACAAGGGTTATTCAATAAATTCCAGGACTGTTCTTCTCAGTAAGCACACAGTGACAACTGAAAACCAAAACTGTTATGAAGTTGTACGGCCACTATTGTACAGTACTAACCAAGACGTCACTTATGATGTCATGCTGTGATGTCATTGTTATTAAGATATAAATGATGGTGCTTTGACGTTTGGCATGGTCAAAGAAAAATCATGATTTTTTCCAGCCACAGAAAGCATAGAAAGTGTTGAAACTTATTGCAGATTATCTGTTATATTTAGCGGCGACAGTTTATCACATTTGATAGTATTTGAATAGTTCTCCCACTTTTACAGCTGTCGTCTGTCAGTTGGTGATGATGTCCGTGTTGGAACAATCCATACGACAATAACAATCAGCTGCAGGGAAAACATTTTTGGGACACTCAGAAAGTTGTTTTCGCAGACTTTCTGCCTGAAAGACATATACTGTAAATGCAAAATATTACTGTGCATTATTGTCTAGCAATTCATAGCAATTGACCAGGTTTCCTGCAGAAAGATGTCATTCTTTAAAATGGCAGTGCCCCACCGTGCAAATGGCCCATTAGACAGTTGAAAAAATTGAAAAGATGGGCTGGGAACTGCTACAGTATTTGCTATACAGCCCAGACTTAGCTCCAGGTGATTTTTCATTTTTTGGACCACACAACAAATCACTTGGAGACATTAAGTTCAAGAATGATAAAGGCATTCAACGGCATGCATCCATAAATTTCGACATGATGCCAATAAAAAACTTAATGCTACAGGTTCCAGCCGACTTGTAGAACAATGGGAACAATACAGTGACATAACTGTCAGAAATGTGCTATTTACTGTCATTGTATAAGAATGTTAGTCCTGGAACTTACTGAATGACCATTGTAATGCTTGTATTTTTTTAATAAAAATGCAAGCATAAATCTTAGCACCAGATCGAATTTTGGTAGTTCCTAGGCAAACTTCTTTTAATCAAATCTCGCAAAATTAACCACTGAAGAACACAACTATAAATAACTGAAGAAAAGCTGAAGAAACATCAAACTGTTGATATTCTACAGGCCAGAGAGTCCTCCATCAATCAGCAGAATCCAAGCACTAATACACGACCAATAATATTACCTTTTTCCTGTCTCAGTAGTTGATATTTGTTGTGTAATTCAGCCAGCATCTGCTGGTCTCTGCAACACTGTTCAGCTGCCTGCTCACCGTCACGCTTCAAATTGTTGCAGTTGGCGACCAGATTTTGCACCTGCCAATCAATGTATGTCATGATGGCATAACTAAAAGAGATCAGAGATCACAAACCTACGTTGTGATTAGTGCTGCCACCTGGCCAATACGATGAACATAATGCACTTTTAATGCGCATCCTTTAAAAATCCCCGCATCCAAACTGTGATCTGGATTGCCAGCCAAATGAAAAGCATACTTGTTACATGACCAGCGACCACCTATGGTTTCAGTTTCACCAGCCAACTACTAATCCAGCATTAGCCTATAAGTTAGCTGAGGCGCGTTTCGCACTTTTTTCTCTGAGAATCTCAGAAATTCTAACTTAGAATTCGCATTTCGCACTTCCTTTTCTCTGAGCTTCTCTGAGAAATCATGAGCAAGATTTTTCTTTGCTACATTATGCTAGCTCCGCCCACTTGCTTGTCAGTTACATCATCCAAAATTCTATGTTAGAATTCTCGTAGAATTCTTACTTGCACGTTTCACACTTTTCGTGAGAACTAGTGAGAACTACTGAGCTGTAGAAGTGAGATTCTCAGAGAAAAAAGTGCGAAATGCATCTCTGGTGTCCCTAGAAAAACAAGAAGCCCAGCGATATTGCTAGAAAAAGCCGACCGTACCGCCTACATCCGAAGCCCAGCGTCTCAATTCCCGTCACACAGAGAAAGCGATTTGTCAAAGGTGACACAGTTCCATGCACACTATGTTAACAGAACGCTGTCTCAAAAGCTACAATGAGCACTAATATAACAAACATCGCACGTGGTCATTTTGCCAAGCAATATAAATAGCTACAGAGTAAATAAACAAGGAAAATATTAGATGCAGGTTTTGTAAATATTTTTCACAATAAAAACGCCTTGCTCGGGAAGACGCGCTACAGCCTATACAGTTCCTGCTGCAGTACTGATCTTTATGGTTATTCAAAGTGAATAATTTTCATGTCATTTGAAAGCCAATATGCAACTTCCTATTGTTGATCAATAGCAACTTAGGCCCTATCTCGCATTGTTTAGCCGCAATAGCGCATAACGGCCTTCAGGGTCATCCAAGATCAACAATTTCCATCTAATCTGACATGGCGTATGCCACTTTTTATTAGTGATTAATAGTAACCTAAACCATATCTTTTATCAGTTCTGAGATACGGCCACTTATAGCTCTAAACATTCCATTCAAAAATGTGGCCAAACCGCTGCAGATGGACACATGGTTACTATTGACAGCTTATAGAAAGTCGCCACCGCCCTATCAGATGATACCATTGCAGACCCCCTATGACTTACCATTCAGCCACAATACTGCATGATTGGCATTGCATAGTGCATCATGACCCTTCAAGTTCATCCAAGATCAATGATTAAAATATAATCTCACAGGGTGTATGCGACTTCCTATTGGTGATTAATAGTAACCTTTTCCATTGGAAAACGCACATTTTTCCTACTCCCTTCATTCAATCCCCAATCTAAAAATGTTCCCCTTGGAGTAGATGGCTGAAATTTTGTCTGCCCGAGTTTAAAACCCATGGCTAATTATTTGTGTAAAAAAATTTCCCCTATGCCCTAGCAGTTAGCCACAATATCCGTTAGAGATAGATGGACAGATGGACAACAACAATGCCAACAGCTCGACTGTTACTTAAGTACTGTCAGCTAAAAATAGAAAAAAATATTGTAACAGGCTTTCTACAAAATGTGTGTCCTTCCTTTGACTCAACTACGGCATCAAAGCATGATATTAATAAAACAATAAAGTTAGTTAATATGTTAGTGAAAAAGGGTGACATTTTGTATTCAGCATTTACAAATGTTTTTTTACTTTAAAAACAAGAAACATGTTTAAAAAATTATTATATTTTTATTACATCTACATTGTGAGCCATAAAAAGTCACATCATGTCTTCCCTGTCTTTGCCAAATACTGACCAATTTACAAAAAAGTTTTTTTTCACCAGCACACTGTGGACAAATTACATTTTATAGCTCACCATGAACATGTAAACAAGCAAAGAAAACAAACCTGTTCTTTTTCGTGCTCCACAGCCAGCTCCATGTCTTGTAGTTGCTGTTTGAGTGCTTGCCGTGACTCATCAAGTCTTGTACGTAACTGACGTTCATGTGACACATTGGTCCGGAGGCTGGCAACAAGCTGCTCCAGTTTCATACGTTCACTGATCAGCAATGCATTCTTTTCTTGAAGCTCTGTCTGACAGAAAAAAACACTACTCATGAAACCGAGTCAGAAAGTGATGTATATTTTAAGCTAAAATGCACGCTAGCCAAACTTGAGCACTAGCATTAGCTTAAATTTCTTGTTCCCTTTCCCTTTCCATTCCCCCTTTTCCTTCTCCTTCTCCTTTCCCCTTCCCTTCCTCTTACCTTAACCCTCCCTCTCCTCTTCCCTTCCCCTTTTCCCCTTCTACTTCCCTTTTCCCTTCCCTCCCTGCCTTCCTCTTTCCCTTTCTCTTCTTTCTTCTTTCTTTCTGTGTCCACATTTGTGCGTCCAACATTTGAGGCACCATATCTCCGTAACGGTGCCAGATAGACTCATGGTCACAATGGACCACCCATAAAAAGTCGACTTCCGGGTGTCAAATGGTCACGTGACCGATGACGTCACGTGACCACAAAAGGTCAAGGTTGTGAACCCATTAACTTTGAGGCGCCATATCTCCACAACAGCACTACATGGATGCATGGTAATGACGGACTACTCATAGGAAGTCGCCCACCATAAGTCAAATGGTCACGTGACCGATGACGTCACGTGACCCCAAAAGGTGAAGGTTATGACACCATTATTTCTGAGGCACCAAATCTCCATAACGGTGCCAGATAGACGCATGGTCACTATGGAACACCCATAAAAAGTCGACCCCCATTTTATAGTAAAGCGCTCGCGACAAATCGAATGGTCATGTGACTGACAATATTTATTGTACAGTTATGATAATAGCGAAGGATGGCAGTAACATTGCTGCTGTGCAATTTCAAATTACTTTTTGATTTTTTTTCTACCAGTCTAAACAGCTCACTGCTTATATTTATATAGACATATACTGTAAACTATCAAAGTGCATTGGACAGACTCTGTGTCTGTATGAACATTATCTTGTTGATGAATAACATGTTACATAGATAAAAACATTTAACATTGTGTCAGCTCTGCCAAACAAAAGAGATAATTTATCTACAATAACAGAAAATACATGTAATCACCACTCACCAGTAAATTAATAGATTTCAACAGATCATTCTGCAGCTGTTTGGCAATTTGTTGTGCCTTCTTCTTGGCTTCCATGGCTTTAATGCTGTAGTCACTTTCTGCTTCCCAACATAATCTCATAAACTCACTTTTGAATGTGTTAGTTAATTCAATATCCCCATGATTCACCATCGAGTCATCGTCAGCCACTAGCGAACTTAATTTACTGGCTTCCTCTTTTGCCGATGCCAATTTCAGCCAGAGCAACTTGGTGGCTTTGTCGTTGGTAGATAGCATACTGTCGATGGTATTTAATAACGCGACATCAGACATTTCTCCTGCAGCAAACTGGACCAAAATAACATTATTATTGCGGTAGATAAGCCTCACGTAAACTAAACCCAAACCCTAACCCTAATCCTAACCCCAATCTTAACGCATATATAAGTATACATCGTACCATATATATCTTTTTACCGCCCTGACAGTCAATAATTCACCGCGCTAAGTGTGGAAGTCACTAATACCCCTATTACGACTGCAATAACACATGCAACATGCAACTTGCAACAATGCAACTTATTGCATGTAGCATGCAACTTGCAACAAAAGCTATTACAACTGCAATAAAACTTGCAACACTGCAACAAAATGGGCGGAGTA
>Ga0209671_1006707_pt1 | contig 11861 bp, 9 predicted proteins | sample WorMetHERISLAND2_2_FD_187401 | JGI IMG/M metagenome (GOLD analysis project Ga0209671, IMG submission 187401) | Marine gutless worms symbiont microbial communities from Max Planck institute for Marine Microbiology, Germany - Olavius geniculatus... | ecosystem: Host-associated > Annelida >...
CATCAAACAACAGAAGGCTGTGTTGCTGCTAAACGCTGGCCTACAAGCTGTGAACACAATTTCTGCACGCATTGCTACCTACACATAGAAATTCTAGCATCTTGTGCCAAGCTTGTTCAATTTATTTCTCTGCAGATCACTGAACAAACCATTGGACAGGGCCAAAAAACAATGTACGAGGTTGTGGTTGTTTTTAAAAAATTTTTTTGACATCGCATTAATTCTAACTCTGCAGTTTCTGATGCATGGACAGCATGGATAACGGAAAATAATGTCATGCAAACTGTATCAAAAATAAATACAACAAAGCATAAAATAGTGAATAGTAAGAACTACTTATAATCTAGATTAGTCACAACATTCATGCAGACAGATATGCATAGCAGCATAGTGTGATAAAGCATTGATGACCAGTGATGTGTCTACCAACTGTCAAACTAGGAAAACATGTCGGCCCAGTGCCAACATGTTGTGTGGCCGTCTTTTGAGCTAAAAAATGTCATATCGGTTTAAATGAAAAAACGTTCACACCAACTTTGTTTTTTCTGCAACTTTTTGTTTTTGAGCAAAAATGTATTGCAACCTTTTGGGACAGCGGCATAATAAATGACAAAATGCATAGCACTAAAAGCAGTTCTACTCAATAACCAAAAACCACTCTAAAATGTACACCTCCACAGAGATGAGAAACAACATCCCAAAAATGATCTTAGATCCACAAACTTCTTAGAACCAAGGGGTCATTTTCTACGATACTGACAAAATAATTAATTATTCATTATTTGTTAAAAGACCTTGAAAAACCAATTAATTTCTCACTAGCATAAAAACACAATTTATCGAAAAGATCTTTAAATTTGTCTGTAGAATCCTACTAAAACACAACGACCCTGAAGAACATAAATGTGCTGATGACAGATGACATACCTTTATGTTTTTCGGTGCACCAGCACTGCAGCACTTCGGGCACTCCCAGCTGTTAGGAAGATCATCGTTGATGATGCCATCGTGTGTGAACTGTGGGTATGTTTCATGAAGGCAGGCTGGATGGACAATGCTCCAGCAGACATTACACTCCATCAGCTGGCACTGAGACTGAGATTGAGACAGTTCATCCAACTGGCCCATCCCTGGCTGGTCGACTGACGATGTATCTGCTGCTTCAGTGACTGATGACGAAGTATCACCTTTGTTGCACAGTGCGCAGACTGCAGCCGTCGGCAGCATTGGCTGTACATACAGTTAGCAGTAGTATCATGACAATTACAGCTGCAACAAGATAGCCTCATCTTATTACATTACAATGTTCAAGCAATGCACTGCAGCCTCAACTAAACAAGAACGTCTTTGGTAGTTATTTAAAATGTTCAAAACTGATATTATAGGAGTAAATAAATAAATCATCATCATCATCAGTCACGCTTGACCAGCTGGGGTCATAGCGCCCTCCAACTGCAGCGTCCCATGCAACATCAGGTATCGGTGGCATTCTCCACTTGTCAAACCCAGGTGTGTCTCGGTCGTCCTGGTCGTCACTTCCAATGTGAGTTGTTGTCGGGACAGCCTCCAGCTCGCGTGTTGACTGCCAGTCGCATAGCCATCCGACCTGACGCCTCCTCAGGTAGTCGACGAACGTGCCAAAGACCGGTGCATGTGCTTGGTAAGATCTTCCTGCTCCGTCTGACTGGTCATTTCAGCATTGGTTACACAATGGAACCAGCAGATTCCGAGATTGCGTCGCTAACATGACTTGTGGAATGCTTCTAGTTTCCGTTCGTCAGACTTCAGTATGGTCCACGTGTCACATCCGTACAGGAGAACAGACAGAACAAGCGAGTTGTAAACTCTCAACTTGGTTGCCAGGCTGAGTCTGGATTGCTGCCACACACTGGACAATCTGCCCATGATGCCAGAGGCCATACCAATCCGACGATGTATTTCATGCGTTGATCGTCCATCGGAATTAACAGAACTGTCAAGATATACAAACTGATCTACTGCTTCGACTGTCTGTCCACTCGCCTGCATGTAAACTGAAGATGGCAGTGTACCGTGGCCAATATTCCGAATCTTTGTTTTCTGCCATGATGTGTGTAGTCCCATGGTCTCAGCAGCAACATCAAAGGTGGTCAGTATCTCTGGCCATTTTGACAGGCAGACAGTGAACAGAACACCATCATCAGCATAGGCTTGATCCGTAAAGCGAGTAGAACCAACTGTGACACCCATAAACTCTGCGCATCTGTTGAGAATCCAGTCCATGGCAATACAAAATAATGCTGGTGCTAATACACAGCCCTGGCGTATGCCAGATGTGGTGTCAAATGGTTCAGACAACTGCCAATCTGCTCGAACACATGACTTAGTACCCGGGTGCAGGTCCTCTAGCAGCTGGACCAGGAACGGAGGGGTTCCACTGGCACGTAGGACTTTCCACATAAGCGGTCTACTGAATCAAAGGCAGCTGTAAGGTCGATATAGGCAATATGTAGTGACTGGTTAAATTCGTGGTGGATTTCAGACAGTAGTCGTAAAGCTAATATTGCATCAATTGTTGATCTGCCAACAGTGAAACCACATTGCTGTGGACGCTGGAGAGAGTTGAATAATGGTTGAACTCATGCTAGCAATACATGCGCAAACACCTTTCCCAGCATGGAAAGCAATGTGATTGGCCTGTAGCTGCCACAGGTGGCACGTTCTCCCTTGCCCTTGTACAAAAAGATGATTATACCTTTACGTCATTCCACTGGTATCCTGCCGGACTTCCAGACTTGGATGAAAAGAGCATGAAGGGCTGAAGACGTAGTGAGTTGTCATTGATGTTTCCATACCGAAAGTTACCAATCACTTGTTCAAAGCCAGTACGTGTGACCCTGGTCTCAACGTTGAAGTCACCGATGACTATGTGGTGAAACAAAGCAAATTAGCAATTCAAGTGAGGCGTAGAACTCATCCTTACTATTGGTTGAGTGGTCTTCAGTCGGAGCGTATGCAACAATAATAGTGAAATGACCATGTTTATGTAGCAGTCGTGCTGATGGTATATGGCTCGACACCACTGTTCAGGTTGTCAGTGACTTACCCAGCCTCTTGTCCAGGACCAGGGCAACACCATTCACATGGTCCTTATCTTCACCAGAGTGACTGACAGTGTGGTCACCCACATGACACTGGCCGTTACCTGGCAGTCATGCTTCTGTAAGATCTGCTATGTTAACTCTATACCTAGACAGCTCGTGGCAGATTGCTTTAGTGTAGCCGTCTTTAGCCAGAGTAAGAACGTTCCATGTGGCTATGCGCAGTGTTGAATGACGGTCGACATGTAGAACATCAGGGCAGCCATCGTTAATACATGTGCGTGGCGTCATCATTGCTGTCAGAATGGAGGGTGACCCGGGTTACAACGTCTCCTTGGCACAGGGGAGACGTGCGCAGTAGCAGGAAGCATAAACCTTCGCTGTCACGCCTCCCACTCATCGTTTCGTCGGCTGACTGAAGACAGCACCACTGCTGCCTGGTGCCTGCTCCATGCCCAGGAGCTAGGGTCGACAGACAACTTCATGTATAAGTTACGCAGATAACTTTTGCAGTTGAAACGAGCGTAAAAGTTAGATATAACCATCCTCACACACATTTAACAACATTATTAAAAGCAAAGTGTAAAATGTCAACACGCCGCCATTACGATCCGCCAACAACAATAAATAAATGGCCTGCCTAAACACCACAGATCAGCCAGCAGATCAACCACAGATCAGCTGAGATGGCAGATATTGCTTAATTTTTAAACTTCAGATCGATATAATGTCATCGCAGAGTTAGAGCTAGGGTTAGGGTTGGTATTGAAATAAGAGTTAGGGTCAAGGTTAGGATTAGGATCTGTGGTGCCACACATTGATCTGAAATTTACATACTTGAACAATATTTGCCATCTAAGCTGATCTGTGAGGATCTGTAGTGATCTATGGTAATCTGTGGTGTTTAGGCAGACTCGTAAATAAATACAACATAACAACAAAGATAAGTTGAAAATGTCTGATCAAAATTTCCATCCTCCCACTGACAAGGGCACATAACACATCACTTATGCAAAAGCTAGTTGCTACAGCAGAAAGCATGGCAAATAAAACTTACAAGTGAAAACCTATGTCAAAATAGTTCTCTTGTTGTTGCCATCGTTCTCGGTCTCAAGACATTCTTCGGTTCACATCGATGTTCACAACTTTCCAATATCATTCAATTTTCATGACCCTTTTACAGCTATAATTTGGCGAATGACTGACTGAAATAAACACGATGTAAAACTCTTCTGTTATATTAAACATCAATCTCTTATTACAAGATATTGATTATAATGCAGTCATGAATGGTTCCTATTGTTATACACTTGTCTCTGCTATCACTGACCGCAATGCACTGTCGAGCGACACACGTCTGCTTCATGCGTCCGAGACCGCCGAACTTCTTCATGTCTTTACAAAACGGACATTCTCCACACTCGGTGCGAGTACATGCAGAGCACTTGCGACATCTGACCCGGCGTCGTCTGATGCTGCTGCTGCTGCTGGACACCGCATATCCACTGCGCACTGACTGCGATGCAACCATCGCCGGAGACACATCAACAGGCTTTGATGACGATGACGACGACCAATCAGATGCCGTGCTGGCCGGAAATTCCGGCACATCGCCTCTGCTGCTAAGATCCATTGAATTTTCCATGAGCGAGCTGTTATCCTGAAACTTCCACTAACAATTCATCACCATAAACTGTAGTCTGCAAAAATGTGAATTATTACTGGGATATATCGTGCCATACTCATACTGAGATACCTGAAAACTTGGTACTGACAGCACAAGCATTCTCAAGCAATTCTCATGCAACATATCAAAGATGTTCACCGTAATGATCGCACAAATATTTAGATACAGATTTACTTCCTTACTTAAAATTGCTACAAAGATCAATCAATCACTCCGTCATGTAATAAGTCAATCACTCAATTAGTTAAGGCAACTAACCAGACAGTATTGCAATCTTCATACCACCTAGACTTACATACCATACATGGCCACTTTCAGCAACCAAGAGGTCCTGACATGCCTAAGATGAAACAAACAAAACTACCAGGCAAACAATTTCATATGATACTGGTCCGATGACCATCAGCAGATATTCACTGACTCAGAAAATACCAAGAGAACTCACAAAGCAGTGTTCATGTACAGGCAGCAGAGGAACACCAGTCAATGCCAGCCTCTGATCATCATTTGCATGACTCTGTAAGATCAGCTGCAATAAGCAACACAACATTATCAACACAAACAAAAAGCCAATGCCAAGTGCCAACACAATATGACCAAAAAAAACGTATTTATCAGGCCTCATTGCTATCCGTATTACTGTACGCAGCCGAAACTCCCTCGGGGCATTCCATACGAAATGTCAGAGGCAGCTCCTGCAAATCAAATGGCATCAGTTCATTCCAAACAAAGAGATAACGGAGTCCACCAGTCTGCCGTCAACCTCAGTCAATCAGTCATCGCCGTAACTCTCTCAATTCGGTCACATCGCAAGGTTGCAAGAGGATGTTCCAGCCCACAAGGCACTCAACTGTAGTGTTAACCTATAACTCGAACGTCCATCAACTAGCCAATGGAGTTGTCACCCAGGCCATCCTCACAACAGATGGGTTGACCAGATCTGGCGGGACAACAACCTCCCATCCACTGATCTCTGGAGGCGTGCCGTTAGTTGTGATCACCGCAGGGTGATGCTATGGCGTCTACTGGCTAAGCATTAATGACAATGATGACCAGCCAACATCATGTGATATATGCATGATTATGTTTAAGCACTTTTGATGTACAGTGACTAAGACCTAACCTTTTAAACTGACAACTGAGTAATCCTGGCGTGGGAAACGTTCAGACAAATTTTGGTTTTTTTTCTACACGTTTTTATTTTAAAGCATACGGAGAAAATTTGGGCATACAAATGCATAATGCCAAGTAAAAATTACTCTAGTTCAAGACCAATCCACAATAAACAGCTCAATTCATATAATTAATTACCTTGGCATTAGCCAGCAGCTCATCCGGCGACTGCACATCACTGGGAACATGGCGATTAGCAGCTTCCAGACTTCCCAAAAATTCCACCAACGCTCGGATGCCGCTAAGTTCTCGCTGAGTCATGTGAATCCATTCATGTGATTCACCAGTAAGTAGCGTTCGATGTGAGTATGACGTTGATGACGTCTTTGTCATTGACGATGTCAGCTGAACACATCTCTCAGCACAAGGAGACGATCGTTTCTTCTCACTGAGAAACACATGTACACGTAAGGCATCAACATTTGACTACAAAACATGTTTCGCACAGAATGACACAACTAAAGAGTGAAATGTATGAAAAATAAATACCACACACTCACACTAAATCTGTTTTTACTTACAGCAACTACAGTCCATATCAAAAAAATTATTTTCATCCACCAAACAAAGAAATAATGTTATCAACCAAGTATGTTGATTATGTCTGTTTGTCAGAAACATTACTGTGAAAGACATGAACACATCTCATAAAATTTTTAAAAAGTGTAGAATTTTTTACAGAATGCTTTTGCTTGTAATACCATAAATGGACAAAAAAAATGAAACCTAGTCCTTGGCAAAAGTTGGATTTCTCACATTTGTGTATTGAATCTAGTAAAAACACAAAATTTTCAAATTGCCTAATTCTACAACACCTACTACATCAAACAGCCCATCACCTCATCAATGTGCCGAAACCACATTGTAAAATGCAAGTGCACACCACAACATAACCCAGTGATATGGTACTCACTGCCCGTCTGACAAATGACAAATTACCCATATGGCAGCACTGTGTTCAAAAGACAACTCAAGATGCACTATTCTATAAATAGTGACTGGCATTGGGGTCATTACTAAAAATTTTTGACCTAAAGTTCGTAACATGTTGCAAGAGATTGAAGATTGAGGGCAACATGTTACAAAATGAAGGGAAAAAATTTTCAGTAATGATCGAGATGCCAGTCTCTATTCGTTTTGTTATACCTCAATGCCTCTAAGCAAAATTTGTAGTATTTTATGCTCTCTGCGAATAAAGTAAACACGGTTGCCTGCCAATAACGTACAATAACTGTTTAGCCACAATAGATGAATTCGGTGTGGACGTGGTCAGACGTATTGAATGTTAATGAGGCGTGACCGGTGTCAATGTGATGATGGCGACAATCAAATAGTGCCCTCTCGGAGGACACTATTCTCCATGGAGAGCACTATGTCACTGCAATTTTGCTGAAGAGGTGATTATGGCGTATTTGTGAACGTCATGTGATGTGATTTGGAACAATTGCATACAGATACTTTGCTTTAAGGTATAACAATGTAATATAATAATTGGCATAAGGTAAATAATAGAGATGGGAATCAAACCAAACCCAAACCCTGTTTTTATTAAAAGAACCAAAGCGAAAAACTGAAATTATTTGATTAACCAAACCGAACCAAACCTGAACTGAGAGACTTGCCGAAATGAACCAAACTTGAACTCAGCACCATGGGTTCAGTCCAGAGTTTGGTCTCTTCAGTCGTACATAGTATTTGCACTGTAGAATTAAATATAATTTTTTCATCTTATATACCAGTAGTACAGTAATACTACATCCATCGTTGCTATCAGCAGTACCACTACTACTAATGCAGGCACAGAAACTGCCCAAAAATGGTCTCACTTAAAATGCCATATACCTACTGATGCAAGCAGCTCCTTTGAACATTGATGTCGAAATGTGAGACACCCATCATTGATGTTCTCAACAATAATAATTCTTGTGTTACAAATCAGTCTTCAGTCAGTCAGTCAGTCAAAACACATACAGCTGTAACAGCTGTACAATGACATCATAGGTTAAAAAGTATAGGTGGGCGAGGAAGTGGCAATTTTTCAACAAACAATGCAAATTTGCAACAAAATTCTGACACACAGCTAGAAATTTGCAAAAGGAGAGATTATTGGTGCTTAAAATTTTAGTTTTGCAAATAAACACAAAATGGGAATTTTCAGACCAGAATTTTGCACTTTTAAAAGAAAATTTTTTAGACAAAAAAGCTGACCGAATCAAACCGAATCCGAACTGTAACACCAAGTGAACCCGAAAAGAACCAAACTATAACAGTAACCGAACCGAACCAAACCCGAACTTAAATTTGTGGGTTCAATTCCCATTTCTAGTAAATAGCTCAGTAACGTAATGCAATTTAACAGAGCACAAACTCAAGCATAATACGCCGAGCAACATAACAGTTATACCCAATGAGCTGTGTATCTGAAGTATCATTTCCATCATTATTCTCCGCATCGTTATCAGCGGATGTCCTTTTTTGACTGTTATTGTTAATGCCTGTGACATCATCTTTCTTCAATTCGTTTCTGTTGGCGTGTTTCTGCGTGTTCTGTGAACTTGACTCAGGGCTTGCTAATGTAGCCATGTAGCAGTCCAGGGCGTACCAGTGCATCTCTATGAAGAATGGAAATCCATCATCCAACTGCAGTCAAATTCACAGATCAAATTAAATGTTTATGCAATAAACAACTGACACACTGCAATTACACAAAACTGAATAAGTGAAAAGATATAATATGACATGATATGAATGTACATTTAAAAATAAATACTGGAAAAATACGTAACCCCATTTCCAACATATTGGGCGACTTCACTTTTTGACTTAAGACTTTCGCTGAGCCTAAACTTCGGTCTAAGTACCTACTTAAGTCAAAAAGTGAAGTAATTTCGCTCAGCGAAAACATGGCGACTAACACGGATAGTTTAGTAAATTAAAACAGTCTGGTACCAAAAATAAACACCGTAATGGCTACACAATGACGTAAGATGTTACGTAATTACGTCATTTGCGTGCGTGGCACAATTAAATAAGCAAGTCCAATCATAACTGGTTCATTTATTTCCTGTTAGGTTTACCGGTTTTCCACCATTTTTAATTGTTCAGTTGAACTTTGGTCTAAGTACAGACTTTAGTGTTCAGCTTTAGCTTAGCGAAAAGGCTCAGCGAAAGTCAAAAAGTTGACAATTGTGTGGCCAAACTCTATTACTTGGCAGCCAGTCACATAACAACAAAGACCAGACTGGACCAAAGACAGAACATTGCTCACCTTCAAGCGCCGTTCTAGCTTGTAGACACTCAGCTGGTCAGCAACTAAAAAACTGTGCAAGAAATATCCTGAGAATGCAACTGCATCAATGGGACTATAGACAGCATAAATCCATCCTACAATGAGCAGACAATATTAGCTGCTGGTAAAGTAGAAAAAACCACCAACATACACATCACACAGCTATCTATTTATCATTATCTACAATATATAAACAACTGTCTATATAAATATATAAACAACTGTCTGCTTCGCTGTAGAATAATTACATACACTGTGTCCCAAAATTAGCAGCCCCCTGCTTCAAACACACCTAATTCAGTTTGTTGTTCATGGATTTCAACGAAATACCGTACAATGCACTGTCTTAACATTACTTACGGTCACACCCATTATGATGTTCGCATCTTACCGTGTGTCCTCAGTGTAACGTCATTATGACGTCAAGAGTTTGTTTGCATTAGAGTTATGTTCAATACGTTGTTATTGACAAAAGGATCAAGCAGTAGCATTCCTGCCTAAGACTAGGAGTTTGCATCGAGGCCAAAGGTGGCCACTTTGAGCTCAAACTTTAAATCCTAGTTCAGAATGAATGTCTCTATGACTGTTTCAAATTTTATGACAATCTGTCAGGTATTAATGATTTTATACTAACTTATCTGTAGGGGCCACTAATTTTGGGACACGGTGTACTTCCAAGAGCTAACTACACATTACACCTATAAACAAGATGAATAAATAAAGAAAACCGGGCAAAAAAACAATAAAATACAATACTGCAAATGTAACAAGCAACTTTACATTTGATACGTAAAATGAGTAACTCAATTCTCTGAAACTTGTGCCACATTATGGTCAACCGATTACGCCCCCACACACACGTATCCAGTCCATGCCTTTGTATCACTATATCAACAGCGACTGCGTTAAATTAGCTTTCACAAAAACACTGGCTAGTGGCCACCTGCAGTTCAAATCTGCCCTAACGAATGATGTGACGATTGTGAATATGCATACACACAGTAAATCAAACCACTTTTAGAAGCATTTACTCTGCAGCACCCACTGATTTTATCTGGCGATCAACGTGCAACCTGCAGCAATTCAGTTATACATAATTCCAAACTGCTAACGTACACAAGCAAACCAGCATGCAAAGAACTGAAAAATGCATGTGTACAACAGAAACCTGCAGGAATGAGCAGAAAATGTCCAGGCACAAGCACAATTCTCTGACATGATTTCACCTCATCAGCAAAGAATATATCTTTGCTGCCAGCTAATGACCATTCCTCATAAAGTTCATAGTTTTCTTTTGTTGGTGGCATTAACCAGAATATCTGCAATGTTGTGTCAAACAACATGAAAACTTTAAAGCTGTCTGATCACAGCAACCAATAATATCACATTCTAAGAACAACTCAATTCTTTCTTTCACTGTCATCATTGTCAATACTGATAAAACTGTTTGTAAAGTCTTAATCACATCAGCAATCGTACACAAGGTTTATGTCATAACTAGTCATGCTACAGAGACCTACAACAATAACAAACAGCAAAAGTCACCAGACCTTATGACCACGCAACATAATGTGCCATGCAGTACAGCCTCCGAGATCAATGTGAAAATCTCTGAAACTTCCTGCAACACTAACTATGCAAAACCTACATACACCAACAACAGAAAGCACAATGAGACCACAGTTTAATCACTCTATTAAGTATTAAAAGTTTGTAATGATTAGTGCCATAAAAATTGTTAATTTTTTATTAGTCTTCTCATTAAAACCTTACAAAGTAAATACGACGACTGACTTCTGCACACCTCAAACATACGTTCTGCAAATTTTATCACTAACGAAAAATCATAATCTCTTTTACAGAGAACGTAAACATTTTTGTCTGTCTAGAATGCTAAATGAAAAAAGACACTCACTAATTGTGTCTCGGTGCACTTGTGAGCACTGTCTGTGTTAGCCAAGTGACAAACAAAGTTAGTAGATAAAAACAAATACTGTCCTCGACAATTACCACAGTCAGTTTGTAGGCTTTGAACGATACTAGTATTGGCATACCGGGTATTGGCCAATACTGGCTGGTATTGGGGTGGATCGGGTATTGGGCAATATTTTTTTGACTGTGAAACCCAATACCGATATCCATCACGCCGCCCGCCGCTGTCTGCTGTCTAAGCCGCAATCAAACAGCAGTCGGCGGCGAGCGGCGGCCACTATACAATGATAATTATCTCGAGTTGCTAGGAAACAACAGTGGCAGGAAGAGTGGAGTGGGGTAGGTGCACCTGCAGAACAGTCGCCATTCATGAGAGATTGGAAGGATTAATTATCCCCTCTCCGCCACATGCCATCTCACACTCTAGGCCAGTGTTTTTCAACCGGGGTTCCGCGGACCCACGGTTCCGCGGAACCCCAGGGTTCCGTGAGCATCTGCCAAGGGTTCCGCAGCTGGCCAGTAAAAAAATAAGCTAGCGTGCGAAATCTCGCCAAACAATGTCGCAGAAATACTCATCATGAAATATTTTGTTCAAAATCGCGTTTCTACGCATTCATTTTTGCATAGACCAACTCTGTTAAATCACTTTTGCTGTTAGTAGTCTTGGTGTATTTGCATTTTTAGAAGCGTAGGCTTTCAA
>Ga0209671_1006708_pt1 | contig 11860 bp, 8 predicted proteins | sample WorMetHERISLAND2_2_FD_187401 | JGI IMG/M metagenome (GOLD analysis project Ga0209671, IMG submission 187401) | Marine gutless worms symbiont microbial communities from Max Planck institute for Marine Microbiology, Germany - Olavius geniculatus... | ecosystem: Host-associated > Annelida >...
AATGGAAGCCGCAAATTCGCCCATTTTTTCTGAAATTTGAAAAAAAGACAATCAAACATTGTTGAATTTTGCAATTCTTGCTGGAAAACGGCAAAAAACGCACCTTTTCATATAAAGTCGCCTGTAAAAAATTTACATGGTTGGGCCAAAGGGGGGATCGCACCGTGGCCCTCCCCCTAAATACGCCACTGGTCACACTAGCGGTCCAGACGGCCGTCCGAACGGCTGTCAACCGCCCATACCGCTAATGTGACTCCTCCTTTAGGCTATTGCGATAGAAATTAACATTTCTTATGTTGTGCAGAATTACCGGTTACCAGACACGTGAAGAAAAATAAGCAAAGAACACAATCTTGTAGGTTGATCTGTCATTATCAATTTATTTACTTCACGAAATAATCATCAACTAAGATTGATAAAGTATCAGAAACTATGCATAAAGGCTAGCGCCCTTCTTAGCTACCCCCGATTTGTTTCGTTCTCTTTGTGACGCCACCGGTGACGACTGACGACCCATTATTAAAGCATATGCCTATAGTCGATTGCACTAAGTTATTCACATCCGTGTTGCCACGTCGACACCGTTAGTATTGTGACTGTTGTTTACACGTTGTTATTGTCAGCTACTGGTCTAGAAGACGGCGATGTCAAAGGCGATGAATGACGAAGACGCCACAAGAAAACTTCTGGAGGAAGAAATTAGCGAGCTAAGATCAGTCAAGAAAGTGGTGCTTGAGTGTTCGCGATCTTTCAATGATGTACTGGAGAGGATTGCCCAGCGTGAACGGGAATGTGATGACAAACTGCGCCGCCTCACGACTGAAACACACGACAGGGAGAAACACGAGCAAGCCATCCAGCGATTGGTTGTATTGGACGCTGAACTGAAACATGTGAAGGCCGAAAACCAGGTTCTAAAGCGCAAACTATTAGAAGCGAGTTCGGAAACTAAACAAGAAAACGTGGACAGTACTGGTGCGAGGGAACTGCAAAAGCAGCTAAGTCAAACAACAAGAGTGCTTCACAAGGCCGCTGAAGATTTACGTAAAACGCGACAGCGCTTGTCGGAAGTACAAGAACGACTAACTTTGTCCCAACAAGTGACCGCAGCAACTCAGCAACGTGAACGTCAGGAGTCCGACAACTCCGAGCAACTACATCTGGAACTAAATCCACAGCCAACAACACGTTCCGGTGACTTCTGTATTTCTTGATAATTGCGACAGAATCCGATAAAATGCTAGAACAATGACGACAAAAAATTTTAGCTAATGCTCATGAGACGCGCGAAAGCCTATAGCAGTTCCTGTTCGCAAACTGTCAGTCTATCTCCAGCCATTACGTCACAGTTCATTCTTGCAATGTGCGCTGCAGCTGAAGATCGCAAAAATCAATAAAAACCTCCTTATTTTGGAAGTTCAGGGTCTTTCAAAGTCACTGATGTTGATACGACTAAAAAGCTCGTCACTAGTGCTTGTTGTGATAGGCAGCACGCCCATGGTGATCTGCAACCGTTTTTATGAAAGACTGACCAACAACGGTAATAACGACTTTTACGTGGGGGTACCGCTCTTTGATGCCCTCTTATGCAGGTTTCCTTAAACCTAAAAAATTGAGACTTGAACCGTCGAAATTTACGTTCAATGCTGAAAATTTCTTATGCAGTTTTTCCATGTCTATCTCAATTGATTTTGGCGCAATTCGCTCTTGAAATGTGTCTCGCAGCCCGAAATCGCCGAAAAATCTAAAACCTCCCTATTTTGGCGTTTAAAGTCATCCAAGGTCATTAAATTCGGTGGCAATCGAAAGCCAGTGTACGACATCTATTAGTGACTAATTATGCCTAGTAACCTAGACTCTATCTCGCACCGTTACTGAGATACAGCGACGTACAGCGACTTATTGGCTGAAAATCGCAAATTTCTTTCATTCCCCTCTCATTTAGCGCTCTCGTTTGGGGTGACCCCCTTCGAATATGTAAAAAATCTTTACGGTTCCTAAAACTAAAGTTTTTCAGGCAGCCGAAGATAAAAATTTGGTAATCCGAGCTTGCACCGTTTCTGACTGATCCGCCTGTGTGATGGACAGACGGACAAACGGCCGGACGGACGGACGGACGGACAGAATTGCGATGGCTAAGACCCGCTAAAGCTGTATCTGCGTTCGCGCGTAATAAGTCAGAAAATTATTGAGGCCACGCGTCTTTGTGTAAAATCATTAAAGTTGTTGTTTTTTGTATGACTAAATGCACAGCTGGTTCCGGTGTTCTTCGTCGTGTGTACTCGGAGTTGACGACGATGTTGGATGCACGTGTCGTGGCTATTCACATGTATCAACGTAACGCGCTCACACTAAAAGAGCTGTAGTCAATCCAATGTCTGACAGATCGTCCAGTCCAAACTGCTGAAACTTTGTTAAACATCGTCATCCAGGAACAACATGACGCCGTGTACCTGAGTCTCCTTGATGTCTTGAAAGAAACCGGTCAAGGTCATATTTACAAACGACTCGTCGAAAACGGGTACAACCACATGGGTTAGTGAAACATTGTGTTTCCCGTCAAAGTTAAAATCGCAAAGCAAACCACATTATTCGTTGTTTTGTTTCAAACCACATGAACACCTTGATAAGGGCATTCATTGTGTATGTGCGCCCAATCTTAGAGTACAACAGTGTTGTATGGTCGCCTAGTTTAAAGAAAGATATTGACTTAATTGAGAAGGTGCAAAGACAGTTTACAAAGCGATTGTTTGGGCTTAAAGATTTAACATACAAGGAGCGTTTGGTGCGTCTGAATCTTCCTAGCTTAAAGCTGCGCCGGCTGTATCTGGATCTTATTTTGTGCTATAAGATTGTGTTTGGTATGGTCTGCGTCAACTTCGATGATTTTTTCACGTTTAGCCCCTCCTTTCAGACGAGAGGGCATTCATACAAATTATATAAATCTAGATGTACAAATTCAGTTCGTCAAAACTTTTTTGTTGAAAGAGTCATTAACGTCTGGAACTGTTTACCACCCACAGTCAGCTTTTTTTCTCTTTCCTTATTCAAGACATCACTGAAGAATACTGATTTTACGCCCTATATAATATGTTATGTGTAGGCCTGCTGCTATTTTTGTGTGTTTTTATTGATTTTATGATTTGATTTTATTTTAACTTGTTTCAGTTGCCGTGCTACTCTCCTGTTTGTGTATTTAGCTTAGGAAGGCTACCTTAAGTGCTCTATGAGCCTAGTATGTCTTGCCAACTGTATCTTTGTGTCAACCTTGTGCACTCTGTTATGCTTTTGCTGGCAAATAAATGATGATGATGATGAAACTAATACTGAAACTGCAACTGCAAACTGATAACTGCAAATACCCAGTTATTGCAACTAATGCACCTACAGATATGCATTTGTATTTAATAGTAATTTAGTACTAAACTTTCTCTGCATTTGCTTTCGATTTTTAGTCAATCTTTGTTTCTAAATAACGTTTTAGAATATGACGAACAGTCGTCACATGCGGGCGTGATACGGCAGCACTACGTGTTCCTGCTGGAAACTATAGATACGAAGTCTACTGGACTTCTCTCGCATCTCTACTCCAAAGAAGTCATCAACAATATGGAGAAAGACGACATCGAGGCTGAGCAGACATCGTTCAGAGCAAACGAAAAGCTGCTGTCGGTGCTCAGTCGCAAGTCGCAACAACAGTTTCAACTGTTCCTCGACACACTCGACAGTTCTGGACATAAACATGTCCGCAACATCATCACTGGTCAACCGGGTTTGTCGATGCCTACCGTCGACACATACAATTTAATAGAACCTTTAGAGGGTTCGTGTTGTTTTTGCTATTAATTGTTTGCAATAAACGTTGTGATAGTTTGAATAGTGTAAACAAATTATTTCGCACGGTTCAGATCTAGCATCGAGTTTTTCGTCTCACAGCCATAGCACAACAGCGAAATTCTAGATGCAACTACGTATGCGGCATGTGTCATACACTGAGTGATTGGTCAGACGAAATTAAAGTTTAATACACTCTAGGGGCTAACTATGCACGTTTTCTAGGCTGTTTCGTTATTAGACGGAATCGCTGCCGCTCATCTAATTTTTCTGCGCTCAATTAACAACTTTACACACATAAACACCAACGATTGATGTCAGAACAAATAGCTGACGGTCTGTTATAGTAGCTAAACTGCTATAAAGTCGCCATCCAAAAGAAATAAGCCGCTAGCTACAGACAAAAGCATTGCAGCAAAACATAGTCCGGTAACTGACAGGGGTCACCGTGCATCCCCTTTGGGGTTAAAACCCTTGCATATTTTATTGTACTCCAGGGGCTAAACTTCGGGGAAAAATCATGTTAGCAGGAAAAATTTTGTGACTAGGTTACTATGGCATCCATAGTAACGGTCGGCAAAACTATACCTCTGATTTTACTTCATACGGTAACTGTTTGGTTTAGGTCTCATTTCTGCTGATTAGACCGTTGCTATGCAGAATCTTCCTCCATAGCAACTGCTGCTTTGTAAAATACAGCGTTGTATTCCTTGTACTAAATAACGTAATTATGTACAGTTTGTTATAGCCGTGATATTTGACATGTTTAGACATTTATTATCTGTGTTATTAGCTCACTAAGCTTGTTGCTAAGGGCTTTTGTTTGTCATAGCAACAAACGGCTGGTAAGCACTCTGTATCTTAATTTTTTTCTGTTAACATGATTTTTTCTGAAGTTCAGCCCCTGGAGTACAATAAAATATGCATGAGTTTAATCCCAGAGGGGTGCATGTAAGGCATGGTAACCCCTTTCAGCTCCTTGACTAATAAGGTAGTTCGTAACATTTTGAACTGCATACTTAGTACATTTAGCGTTTGTTTTCGTGCAATCTTAGCTGAAACAGAAACAGATGCTATCGACACTGAACCATTACAAGTTGCTACTTCAGCGAGTCAAACTGATGAGGATGTCACCGTCGTTGATCCACTAGAAATTGCAGCTACTACACGTCAAGCGGATGAGGATATCGCCGCCAGAGAACAGTTGCTTCACGCCTGCATGGGAGAGATGATTTATCAGTTTCTTGCTCATACAACTGACATAAAGCGCGGTAACCTAACCGATAAGCTGGCTGCAAAGAACGTTCTTTCATCTGGTGAAAAACAGAAGATAGAAAAGCAGAAAAAGACCGACACAAAAGTGCAACTGCAAACTATGTTGCTGATATTAAGGGAAAAGTCCGGAGATCGCTTTGAAAGTTTTCTGACAACACTCGCTGCTTTGGGTCAACAGTCAGTCGTTGATGTTGTACATCAGGCACTGCATACTATCGGTCAAACTGGACAAAATCCTCTCCAGTATACATACGGTTAGTCAACGTAGTCTAATTCTCTGGCAGTGGCAGACATGATAAAACTTATTCAGTTTTTTAATCAGTTTATTTTTACTTCAGATTAGGCTCATCCCAAATTTCGAAAATCATGTAACAATGTGTTTTACAAGGCGGATGTCAAGTAGGCTTATTCCGTCGGCCAATATCGAAACAGGGAAGGATGAAAAATGTCCATTATTTCACACTGTTAAGTCCTAATAGACCGGCCAGTGTCTTTGCTGTTTGTGTACAGTGGGAGAAGTAGTTCACACGCTGCCTGAAGGTGAAGCAGTCGTCGGCGTGACGTCACTAGCTGGTGAGATTTACGTGTTGAGAGAGAGAGAACGTGATCGGGTCGAGGTGTACGATGCCACCAGTTACCGATTGCTACGCCGTCTAACCGTACCGTATACTGCAGTATTTATCGATATGACGGCGTGCGAACATAACCTTTGCATGTATATTGCTGTTCATGTTGTCAAACCTGAACGCAGATCAAGTGATGCGCATAAATTGCACGTTGATGCTGACAGTATACATAGACTAGAGGCACAGGGAGTCACCACACACTGGCCTGTGAATGACAAGCCCGCCGGTCTTTCAGTGAATGCATCACATAACCTGTTAGTAACATGTCCTCTTGCCCGCAAAATCAAGGAGTTCAGTTCACGCGGTAATTTACTGAGAGAATTAGCGCTCCCCGATAACGTCATACACCCACATCACGCAATACAGACCCGCATTAATGAGCTTATTGTGTGCCACGGTGACGTGAAAGACACAGTCCATCGTGTGTGTAAGATAAGTGAGGGCGGACGTCATGTAGATCCAATACAGTCTCATGGTGGACAAAAGGGTTCAGATATTGGTCAGTATCATGAACCCCATCACGTGGCAGTTGATAATAATGAGTTTGTTTTGGTTGCTGACGTCGGCAACCGTCGAGTGACGTTGTTGTCACCGACGTTACGTTACATTCGGCAAGTTGTGACAGGCGATGATTTGAAGTGGAAGCCACACAGACTGTATCTTGACACACAAAGACGACGTCTGTACGTCGCTGACAGCAACATGTTCTACGCAGGGCGTGTTGTGGTGTTTAGTGTTTAGTGCTTTGTTGACATCGTGTTCCTTGTGCTAATAGATGGAACTCTAGCACATTATGTAATATAATTAAGCCTATAGATTATATCATGTTGTCGTGGTAACAATTATTTGATTGTGGTGGCATTGCATTGTTTATTGGCAACAATAGTATAATGTAAAGTGTCTCTGTTGTATTTATCCTTCAAAAATAACGAACTACAAGCTTAGCAAACTGTCGACGCAACGCTCAAATAAATGAAATAATGAGAAACAGAAAACGTCACACGATCGTTCGGACAGACAGAAAGACAAACAAGCGTTCGAAAAAACCAACAGTGAAAAAAAGCAGATATTGACACCGGCTGATAAACTTCGTCGCCATTAAACGTCAAGTTAGTATGCCTGTCAACCACGACTGAAATTAATTGCTAAGATAAGTAAACTTAGATTTTGTTTTACTGGGCTTTCAAACATGTACCGCTGTTGTGCGTTCCCCTTTGCGTTAGCTGGGCTTTTTGTATTTTCTATTTGTCGCCGAGCTACTGCAGTGCTATCACTGCAGCTGTATATTTTCTGAGACATTTCAATTACAGCTGCAGTGACGACGAAGTTCGACACGACGAGCGACTGCACATTATGCACGGCAAGACAGCGGCGTTGTGGGTTAAGAAAATAAGAAAGCAGCATAAAAGCAAGTTGCAATTTTTTGACCGCAAAACGATTTAGGGCCTATGCGTACATTATGAGGCTAACCCTGTGCACTTTCTGTCACCATTACAATGACAAATACACATTTGCTTTTTGCCGTGCTGGGGAAGCGTATACTGCGATCCCCAGACCCTGCTGCTAGACTGAGAGAGTAGGTAGAATCGAACAGGAGAGAGAAGAAAGTGGTGTATAGGGGCAGAGATGTGCAGTTAATTAAAGTAATTGTAGTTATTGAGGTAATTTGTTAGATTGTGTGCTAATTCCAATACCGATAAAATAGCAAAGCAATTTTTTTAATTGAAATGATGGTTGATTAGAATTTTTTTCATTATATCAGTAATTGCATTTTAATCTTAATATGTTTAATGGGTTTGCTGTTGCAACCATACAGCAGATAGATGGCAACGTTGACACTCAAACCACTGCGGTGTTGCTTATTTCTCCAGACTGTACTGTGCAGCGCACGACTTTAAATTTTTTAGCAATGGATTTGGGTAAAAATTTTAAACTATGATACGTTCAGTGCATTGCGTTCCATTTCACTTGTTTTCAAGTTAAGCAAATTACACTTATTCTAATTAATTACGAAGTAACCCATATGCCAATTTTAATTAAGTAGCTTTGAACTTGTACTAATTCGGTCACGTCTGTCTATCTAGTCTAGCCGACTCGGAACGCTTTTTTGACCATTCTAAATACAGCACACACTCCATGTTTATCGTTAGACGCCATCTGAACGCTTTTACTTTTCATTCTGCTAGCACATCGAGCGCGTTCGAAATCATTACAGTTATCACGCTATATGAATTTCTGACTTACGTACACAATAGGGGGCCCTGCTTACAGTTGTAATTCTAAGTACCCGGTAAGTGCCAATTAGTCTCATCCGTGAAATAGGGAAGAGAAGGAGGTCAGGAGAGGTAGGATATGGTCGCCCCACTACAGTGATGTCAAAAATCAACGCCTATATGTTAGTAGTCGATGCACCGCGATGCCTTGCCTTGTTTTGTCTTTTCTTGGCATGCCGTGGATAGTTTTCCCTTGTTTTTTCTTGCCTAACTTTGTCTTTTATTTCTTGCCGTGTTCTGTCTGTCTTCCTTTGTTTTCCTTTCCCTTGCCTTGTCTTCCTTTGTCTTGTTTTTCCTTGCTTTGTTATGTTTTGCCTGGTCTTCTTTAGCTTACTTTGTCTTGTCGTGCCATAGCGCTGTGACGGTGTCGTCACGAAGGCGATTAATGGCAGGCAAAGGCCGTCGCACTCGCTTCACTTTAACCCTCGGCGTCCACTGGCTGCTGGTTCCATAGGCACACAGACGACCGACGACCTAGAACCTAGGACTTATGACTTAAGAACTGGGACCTTACGACCTGTGGGATGGAAACGACTTAGGACTTAGGACCAAACTGCACTTGCTTCGATCCGTACGTTGTACAACATGCTGTACGACAACTTGGGTACAACAAATCAGCAGCAGGAGACACGCGCAGTTTGGAACATGACCTAGCAGTACGTACCAGTAGTACGTATAACCTGTGAGTTATACCTAAACTCAAGACGTAGGACTTAAAACCTAGGACCTAGAACGGACGTCAGCGCTAAAGCATCGCGTGATTGCGTTCGTTCTGATTAGCTGTCGCCACTGATAACTCTGCCTGCAGTCAACCGGCGTCTCAACTGGTACGACATAGCGGTGGTTTCGAATGATTCACGGAATATGACATAGGCCTACGTTCATCATCATCATCAACATCATCGTCATTGGTAATGAGGTTTATAATGGCCTAGATAAGCAGCATTACTTATCAGTAATGTCCTAAAGTGTCAGATAGGCCTACGTGATATAAGACTAAGTTAGTTACAGGTAGCGGCGTCGTTGGTTAGGGTAAATAGGCCGGCGGAACAGAAAGTTAGAATTTTAAGACGAGCTGCAAATTTTCGACAAAAAAGTTATAGGAGCTCAGACTTTTAATTTTGCACGTAAATTTTTTCCAAATGGAAGTTTTCAGCCCCAAAATTTGCACTGACAATTTTACGACAAGAAGAAATGTTTCGACAATTTTCCGACAGCCCAGAATTTGGAGAAGGGGCAATTAGGAAGCAATTTCCCCTACCAGGACGCAACTGCTTCACACCGTGCTGCAGTATCGTTTTTCCATTATGTGGATGTTCTTTTTCGTCCTTGCCATCCATCGTCTCACAAATGCAGTATTTTTTCTGCAGTACATTGTATTGTTACTCGTGTGTTTCTTACAAATCGTACAATATTTTTGGCGTACAATTGTTTATCACTGTCAGGCTGCTAGCAGCTGGGACAATGTCTGAAGTGGCGTGTCGTGACGGACGACTGAGTCGCTGTCTGCTGTCGTCGCGTGCATGCCAGGTCGACCGAGGGCACGGTGGCGACCTGCCGTTCAGTCAGCCTCCCACCCCACCCTTCCACCCCACCAGCCAACAGCCAATGCACCTTCCTTCCATCCCTGCCAGTGCCTAGAAGAGCAGCACACTAGTGTCTGCGGTGGACGGGTAATTGAAGACCACAGACTGACGACCTCCACTCCTGCACCATGGCAGTTCGGGAGATATACTCGGACTGTGATGCATTGGGAATTGGACATGCGTTACTAATGTTATCTTTCACAGACAACCAGGCAGGCCCGTCGAGAGGCAGGGTAGAGGAAGGGGTAAGTATTCCGGGCCCCGCGACGTTTGGGGCCCCGCTGTCGCCCAAAAATATAAAGTACACCAAAATGCGTCGTAAAAAATAAATAATTTTCTCCCCACAGAGGTCCCGCGAGAATGTTTCTCGCGTTTCGCTATGACTCTCGTTTCTGCAACCATGTCCTATCTTCGACACAATCATGTGTTCCAAACGCTACACGTAAGCAGTTGTTCTGCTCTAGTGCTAAATGTCAATACTTCGCAAAAAAATTACGGCTTCAGCTAACGCTTGAAACTGTTGAGACTCAGTTCTGGGTCACGAACGCCGTCAGCAGGCAGTAGACCTAAATTCCGAGATTTGCGCAGACATTTGGCAACATTTCTGGTCTACATGCACCCACGGTCTTACTAAGGCGCACGTCAGCCAGTGACCCAAAGTTTAATAGCTGACGCTAAAAACACTACAGTATATTGTGTTGATTGGTCACGTGTTGAGTTAAATTGTGATCCGCCGTACGTGATTTTTTTATTTTTCTATCTCTTTTATTTGTGTTTGCCATGTACTCCGTGCACAATTTGAACAATAATAATAACTCAACAAAAGTCAAAGGTGTAATGTTTTTAGTCGTTATTAATGAATTTAACAGTAAAATAATAATAACTCTATAGCTAGCGCCAATTATGTCAGATTTCTCCAGCGACACAAGTCCCCACGTCAGCACAATTCCTGGCGAGAGAGCGAGAGCGTCTCTCTGCTATGCAGCGTCAACAGCATGACTTCAGTGTGAACACAGACGAACGGACGGACGCACTGGAGCGAACAGGCGGCAAGATTGCCTGGCAACCATCATGACCGACGACCGAAGGACGAGCATCGGATTAGACAGCAACGCAACTTGATGGCACTGATTGGTCAACGCCTTTTCCAGGGCGACGACAGTGGCGTCAATCGCGTAGTCGCAGTGGGAAGTTAGGGGAGAACCTGGAACGTTTCTGCAGTTTAAGCAGTTAAAAATTGTCCGAAAATCTTCACCTAGTTGAATAATGTTCCGTCTAAATGTTCTGCCTTTTCCTGAAAAATCGATAGGCAGTCATGTTAAAAAGTCTATAATTTCGTCGTTTTTTAACAGAAATACATTTTGTTCAGCAGTTGAATGTATAAGGTTTTATTCAATAAAACTGTAAAATTTCAAATTAAAATTTTAAACGGTTGCTGAAAAAACAGCGAAAAACCTTTAGGGGTCCAGTTTTTTGCCGCACCCGGTAGGTTAGCTATAGGGGCCTAAGCTGAATTATTAAGATCTTGCTACAATAAATGTATTAAATCGTACTTCGGATATCATCGTAGTTCTAGTATGACGCAGGCACTGTAGCAAGCTGGTTTACCTTCCTTTGATACAGTTCTACATAATGGTGCATGTGTATTCAGTTGTATGTGGCATAACAGCCAGAATTTATTGGCGCAATATTTTAATACTGTGGACACTGTTGACTGACTTTTTTGTTGTGTAGCCGGTTAGATGCATCTTTTCTTCATTTTCTTTTTTTCTTCTTTTTTTAGCTTAGTGTTTCTGTGTTTTGTGTATGTATATGTGTTCTTGTGTTTTATGGGTCATGCTGCCTGAGTCAAATGAATGAATGAATGAATTATTACCTACAAACACTAAAATATTTTGCACACACTCAAACCGAGTTTTTGCACGAAATTTTACAGTAAAAAGAGACAGACGTGTCCCTTTTATACGCCGCCCTCTTTTCTTATCCCGACTACATCCAGCACAGACGGTGACGACAGATGATAAGCTGTACACGAAGACAGAGATGCCAGAAGTAGATCGATAAGGTCGTCACAAAGGGCACGCGGCGAATGCGGGATAAATCACTCTTATTGTTATGAGTAGCGCGCATGCTGCGCCAGCATTCAAACTTCATTTTGCGACGTACGTACGACCGAATGACCGAACAAATAATCGCCGGTGACATCAGTCACGTGACCTTGCATGACATCTCGTGACCATGCTACGACTTCCGGTCTAAGCCAGTC
>Ga0209671_1006709_pt1 | contig 11860 bp, 6 predicted proteins | sample WorMetHERISLAND2_2_FD_187401 | JGI IMG/M metagenome (GOLD analysis project Ga0209671, IMG submission 187401) | Marine gutless worms symbiont microbial communities from Max Planck institute for Marine Microbiology, Germany - Olavius geniculatus... | ecosystem: Host-associated > Annelida >...
TTAGGCCTACTTGCCCAATGTTTACTGATTAGCGTAGCAGCCGAAAATGTTTCTGTTAGCCTATGGCTTAGCTAATGGTAGGCCTAACAAGGAAGCGAAAATATGACCCTGTGCCGACACAATATTTAGATAACTGCGCACTCATAGGCCTATGCATACAAACTGTCACTGCACAGCACAACCCTAACCCTGACATTAGACACTTTAAAGCTGAAAGATGGTGTAGCAGATGGTGTACTGTGCCATGGAAAACATGTACATCAATCTTCAATTTTTATGCCTTATTGCTTGAGTTATGAATGTAAAATGCAGAGATGGATGGCTGAATAATAAAGTGATTAGACATTGTTGATGTATGATAAAAACGTGAACTTATCCGTGTGCTTGCCATTTATAGGCCCTATCTGCACGCATGAATGATCCGGCTGTCGTCTTGGCCCTACATTCGCTGTTAGTGCACTTAATTTTAGCCTGAGTAGCCTATTATGGCAATGACCATGCGATGCAGCAGGCCTATAGTATTTTGGTCCAAAGTGAAAGCAGCTATATGTGATCACCATTTCATCATTACGCAGACTTTTACATTAGTTAAGCTTATATACGCTTAGGCCTATCTGTTGTTTTACGGTGCACATTTTGGGCAGTTCGGCCAAATCGGTAACCATTGGGCAAGTAGGCCTAATACGACAAATAACATCAAATGAAGAAGGCTTTAGACTATGTCAGTGATTACCAACTAAAGTCAGCTTGTAAGGACGCCATATGCATAGCCCCGTCTAAAGTTACCCTAATGATTTTTGCTGTTTTAGAGGTCCTTACACACAGTTGTGAACTGGTAAGTTTTTTACATATATATTTGCTGTTTTATTGCCAAAAGTCCGGGAACGAGCCTGCCGCATGTAAGAGGCACTATAGCAGGATCCGTATCTTTACCTTTTACCGTTTTAAGGCAGAGCAGTATACCTCCAGTCAGGTACAAAACATTGGATGTGTCTACCACTGCTGCTCCCCCTCCCGCCAATTTGTTTCCAGTGTTTAGGACGCTCACGATGGTGATCACCAGTTTCCGCTTCTCGTGAACACGAGTTCATGATCCCAATGGAATGCAGCATTTGATACAGTGTGAGTCCATGGCAGACACAGAAATAGACAAACGGAAATACTGAAGACAGCTAGTACACTGTTTGCACAGCTTACCATAAAAATAATGCTAGCAATAACACAGCAAACGATATGACATGATACGAACTGCAATGAATGAACAAACCTTCATCTGAACGTCGCCAATGCTGAGGCCTTGAAGAATTGGCACAAACCTCTCACAGTTACGTATTTCACTGCAGAATGTCAGAGCTTCCAACACCTTTGCATGACTGAACAAACCCAAATTAACACACTCACACACACACACCAATAAAGACAATTTTCTGCAGTAAGCTTTGTCTAATTTAATCAGATGCTACTAACAGCTCTGCATCTAAAATCATGTTTCACCATAGTTACAATGATATTACTACTACTATTACTGATGCTACCAAATTACTACAACTGTGACAACAAACTATTACCACTACTATGGCTACCTTCAATCTCTGTTTACTACAAGTTAGATTTGGCTAATAAAGTGAAATGTAAAAGATTATTAAAGTACATAACTCTGATATTATCCTAACTTGTAAAAACCAAAGACCAAACAACAGACTAATGTCATAACAGTAACAACAATACTAATCAGACTGAATTTATACGACAAGTAGAAAACTTACACAAAATTAATCAGTCGATAAATAAATCAAACATTCAACAAACCTTATTACTAGTAATGAGCAAACTCTACACTACGGTAATGCACAAAAAAGATGTAACACTGCAGAGAATGCAATCTGACCCATCAGGAGGCACAAGACAGACAGCGGCCAGTAACTTCATGGCCTCCAGCATGCTGGCGGGATCGCGAGAGTCGACAAACCGACAAAGTATGGTCATCGCTTCATCATGGCCAATGAATTGTAGCAGACCGTACTGAATATCACAGAGACACAACTGAGATATAAATTGATGATGATGACGACGATGATGAAGGATGAATAAACTTTAGCGTGGCGTTAAGTCCTAAGACTACAAGGACACGTAACAATAAGCTTAAACAGTGAAGTCATGTAATAGTAGTCAGTGTAATGAGACATTCTTAGTCATGGCTGTAAGACTGGGCATAAAGTTCAGTTTTCAGTCTGCTGCGGAAAACTTGCAACGACGGCGATGACCGAACTCACTCCGGCAAACTGTTCCAGACCGATGCAGCAGTCACTGGAATAAATGAGAATACATGATCAGCGGATGCAAGTGGTCTAGCAGTTAGAGTACTAAAATCATAACTTTCAGGTTGCAGTTCGAATCTCGTCACTGGTTATTTGCAAGCTACCCTGCTCAAGTTGCTAACCTACCGTGTGCTCAGGTCAACACAGCCTCCTACCCTCGGTGGGATGGGAAATGAGCAGCAGCCTAAACCTATGAGCTATGGGGTGAAACCAAGTGTGGCTGAAAGGAGCAGTGGTATGTCTGACTGCTGCACTGCAGCTCCAATTGTTCACTGGCATAGGCACGGTAGCATAATGTGCTGAGGTATCATTAGCTCATGCTAATCAGCTGTCACAAGACTGCAAAGCGCTTTCGGTCACTCGTGTAACCAATGCTATAGCAAGTATATGACCTTTATCTTCACCTCTACATTATCATAACTGACACAATCACTTATTAAAAAAAAACATCAAATTTACATATAACACGTCAGTAACACTCAATAACAGAATACCGCTCTCTTGGTTTACAAGCAAGATAATGTCAATAACGTATGCTATTTTAAAATACCAACATGTCTAGCCATAATATAAATTTACAATGTTTCAGACTGGTTTCCACCATTAGCAAATAACAAAACTGGACAATAACAACACAATTATGTAACTCTACAAATAACCAGATACTTGTGGTCTTATTTTATAAGCTTGACCTCAAATGATTCTATAATAATAAAAGAAAAAATCCATTTTATAATTATCCCAATTGTTTTAATAAAAGTCCACACTCAAGAATAAACTCTAATATTTATTTCGTCACAAGTTAACAATATATGTATATAGTTACCAAAATGTAACCACTCTATTATTAATTATTATAATTTTACGTACTACAAATTATGCAATTTAGTTTAATATAAAATAAAACAACTAATCTGCACTTAGTTAATGACAATTCAATTGCAACAATATATATAATGAATTTATTATTATTCTCAGTTTTATCAGCTATAGCTTTTTATACACTACACTTTTTATACACTTGTATACATTACTAAAACCAAACTCCTACCAAAAAATATCAACCATAACTGTATGACTGATTATTTACAGTCAGAAAACGAAGAAAGATGCACAACCTGAAGAGTTACTAAAAATTGTCAAAACTTTGCATTATCAGTATTCAGTAAACACACAATATAGACATAAGATGATGCAGCAATTACCCGGTTGTTTATGAAAGCCTTCAGGCACTTTATACCTTCTGCAGTACTCTTTCTTTCTGACTTACTGAAAAAATAATGCAAACCAACTAAACTGATTACTCGTGACTGTTTACAAAAATACCAAAGAGAAAACTGAACAAGTTTGGTCATAACATGTTCTTTTCCATGTTTTACATGTTGATTTCCACCATAACACCAGCATAACAATGAACTTGCACTAGGCTGTTTCTCCAAAGAAACCCTCTTGGAATAATTCAGAATCAAGTAAGCAATATTTTCCAAAAAGCTGGATGCTTTCCTTGTGCCTCCGTTTCACATCTGGTGCTTTAGAACATGTATGTGTTTAAACGTAACTTACCAGGTGCTAAGCCAGCTTAAAAACAGTCAAAAACAATATAGATATCTGATGCAACGTGATGAAAATAGTCACATAAATCAAAAAAAGTTAGCTAATATGCACATCTGAAACAGCAGTGAGCTGACCTGTCATAGCAGAAATTAAGGCTCTGTAGAATGGCATTCAGACCATTACGACCTCCAAACTCCTTCACCCAACTGAGGCACAAAAATCACCGCAAAGTCAAAGCAGTACAATACATGACAGAACAACTGCATCTTAATGAATAATAAATACATTTATTAACATTATAGTAGCAGTAGTAATAACAAGTGCAGCAGTTTTTACGCACGAGAGCTAGCATAGCTAGCTAAACACGTATAAGCTATGGTAGTTCTGTCCATCCGTCTGTCACGACCCGGTACTGATTAGAGCCCAGATGAGATAGAGCATTCTGGTTTACACCATATGATAGCCTAGAGTCTCTAGTATTTCGTGACAAAATTTCATACCGTTGGGTAGAGAGGGTCCCCTCGAACGAGGGGTAGAAAGAAGGCACCCCCCTTAAAAAGGCATTATTCTGCTGTTAATGCCTCGTCTAGCATGAAAATGGTTGCAGATAGGCATAAACATGCTGCTTATCATAACAAGCACTGAGATGATCTTCTTAGAAATGTCAACATCGATAAACTTAAATGACCATGAACCCCCAAAATAGGGGGTTTTAGTGAATTTTTTTGCAATTTCAGGCTGTGGAACGCATTCAAGAGTGAATTGAGCCAAAATGGCTGGAGACAGACCAAGACAACCTGCGTACAAAATTTTCAGCATTAAATGTAGATTTTAGCAATCCAAGTCCAGACCCTCTAGGTTCACAAGAGTTCTGTGCACATGGGTGTCAAAGAAGGGTACCCCTCCAAAAAGTGGTTATTTATCCGCTGTTGCTTGTCTAGTGTGAAAATGGTTGCAGATAGGCACAAACATGCTGCTTAACATAACAAGCACTGGCGACAAGCTTCTTAGAATAGTCAACACTGATGACCTTGATAAGGTGTGATTGACCTTAAACCCTAATTAGTGATTTTTTGGTGATTTTGGCAATTGCGATGAAATGGATGGAGATAGACCAAGATTACCTGCGAACAAGAACTGCTACAGGCTAAACAAATGCAATTGTGACATTTGTCATGTGCCTCACAAGCATTAGCTTAGATTTCTTGTTTCCTGCATTTAAAATGAAACTGACCGCTTAAATTACTGTTAATTTCCGAAGCTTAAAATGCCAATGACTGAGGCCTGTCATGACAGTACATTTTCAACTATGTACTGATGCTCTAATGCAGCCGTGGTTTTTCTGTGTAATAGGTGCACTGCAAAGTTTAGACATATGACACCAACATGATACACTATAAGATAAACTAAAGCCAATCAAGCAAAACTAAGTAAATGCTAACAGCCAAGACTTACTAAGAACTGCATTGTAGCAGATAGCTAGACATAACAAAGGGGGTGGGGGCGCAGACTGTTAGACAAAGCAATACAGAACGAAAGCACCTGCAAATGCTAAGTGGTATCACCACCAAGAATTATGAAAACATTAAATAATGAGACAAAAATGAGAGCAGCTGGCAGGAAACCGAAGAAAGATATTAACTAGCACTGCCTCAGTCTGACTGACTACATAATCAGGTGTCACATGGAACAGAACTATTAGTGCTAAGCTGGTTGGCGTCGTGGCTGAGTTGAGTCAAATCAATGAAGTTACTCTACGGTGAGCCCAGTTAATACTTGGATGGGTGACCGTAAATGGTATGAAGCCAAGCCAACTAAGTTGACTCAGCCTTCTACCCTCTGTGGAATGGTAAAATGAGTACTGCCGGTGGTTACGGCCAGTGCTGGGGAAGAAATGGCGAGTTCTGCGTAACAGTAGGCCCTGTGGCCAGGACTGCTGGTATACCGACCCAGTCGGTTAAAGGCACTGACTGTTAACTAGAGCTGGCCATTTGGCCGACTTGGGTTGTATGCTAGCTTAATTGGGTTTAACCCTCGCCGGCTCAAAGCACCAAAAGGAGATGAGCTTCCTCGCAAAGGACCTAGCTGTCTCTGCGAAATCTTCTTCTTCTTCTTCTTCTTCTTCTGAGTCAGTCGATGAAAATCAGAATGGCACTCAATTCACCTGACTGGGTTATTAGTGAGACTGATGCGCAGCGATGCCAAAACCTCGTATCGTCTATCACCTTTCACGTCGATGTTATTCAGCTGCTCGACAAATGACTCCACCGGCTCTCCACCACCCAGCCGCTGCAATCAGCAACAGCACACCTTGACTCATAGATGCTAATAACCTTTTTTATGTTTTTTATAAAAGTTTAAAAAACATGTTTTTCATGCTTTTTAATTTCTTTTAATGTTTTTTTTAATTTTTATGTTTTTAATTTTCTAATGTTTTAAAATGTTTTTGTTCTATTTTTAATGCTGAGTTTTTGTTCTTATTCAAAATAAACATACAAAATTACAAATATGAAGAATTTCTCATGGCAAATTGTGTTTAGTACTGTTTTCAATCTGTACCATAATCACGGTTACATAATAACATTCAGTACATTCCGGTCTTCAGTCTTCACAAATGGTAGGTTTTTGTTTTTAACATGTTATTGTGCTAAATGTGTTTCAATGTTTTTTATGTATGTTTTTTACATGTTTTTTACCAAAGTGAAAAAACATGTGTTTTAGTTTTTTTATTTGCAAATTAATGTTTTTAACATCTATGCCTTGACTAGACATGACATGAACCACATCAGCTACTAAGTGAGACCTCTCATTCAGTTACTGCCATCTGCCTTCAGTGACAGCATGTGAATTATTACAATCAATACGATCAATGAAACAATCAACCACTCATTCACTCATCAATGGTTTGCAATCTAAATGAGCAAATTCACAAGACAACTACACAAAACGAGAAATAATACGAGGAACTAAAATTCAGTCAAAAAACGCTCGCTGAAACACAACGAAAAACTTTGTTTGAAGACAGCAGTGTCAAACAACTGTTAAAGCAATTGTGACATTCGTGGCAGATAACAAAAGCATTTGGTGCACCATATAACTGCTCATTGCCCAAATATTAATAAATCTACAAAATGTAGGTTTAATGCATATCTGTATCGCAATAGCAACCAGCCGCATATTTAAGGGAGGCCTTGGGAAGGCCAACCTGCCAAGTTCCCATTGGTGATAAGAATTTGCACAAATTTGCTTCCTGAAACACAAAAATTTATGTCATTTAACAAACAAGCTATAGCTGCAGGGGGACCTACCCAGCCCTCCTGTTCCTTAAATTCTAAATATGCCACTGTCAAAAACAACATAGCAGAACAACAATGACCAACCCTAACCCTAACCAATAACCCTAACCCTAGCAACATCAGAAACTGTACCCGGCCGGTTCCCTTTGACTGAAAGAACTTCTCGAGCATCACCCTTTTCTGCTTCATTGGCATCAACCGCAGTGGACCTTTCTTTTCCTCGTTCAAGTTCATATCATCCTTTCACACACGCATGCACAACAGAACATCTCGCTAACTTGAAACTGAATATTACAAAGAACAGTCAAGTTGCTCGGTCATAACAATGCTTATGTCCGTAATTGAATCAATTACACACAACTAAACCTGTTTCTACAAGTAATCTATGGCATGTTAACGGAAGTCCTTTAATATGTAATTGCAAGCACAAAATTACATATATCACATCATGAAGTTTTAATGACGATATCCTGTGATACATGACAGCAATTTCTTACAGCGATCATTCAAATATGAAAAATATAATATTCTGACAGGATCTGATTCACAGTGACATCATTGAAAATTGACATGTTTCATTTCATAGTCATCATTTAAGTACAAATCCAATCAACAGTTGCTTACAAATAAGAAATTTTGAGTTGAGATGAGTAACTATTTGAAGAAACTTCCATACACACTCATTACTCAATCTGCACAATTAACTGTTAAAATTTGTTCTAAAATTTAAAAAAAATAGTTATAGCTCACACATGACTGTGACAAGAAAAACATCCAACATTTCTGCAATTTTAATTCATCATAAAAACAGTGAATTGCAAATTTCAGACAGATTTTCACAGAGACTGCTGAAGCTGCTGTTCATCATTCAAAAAGAAACAAATAAAAAAAGTCTGTTCGTCTGACACTGACCAACATCTGTTCCAGGTAACGATCGACATCGGCTTCCGACATAGCTTCCACCTTGGATGTCTGATCTGAATCATTCGACTCGTTACCTTCATTGACTTCTCCCAGCCCAGACCGATATGGCTTATACTTCTTGTCATACTTGTCTTTTGAACGAAAACTGAACTGCAAGATCCAAAACAGCAATACAACACATAATTTTCATGTCTTTGTATCCTGCCCGATTTTCAACTTTTTCTTTAATAAACTTGACGGAAGAGATAAAATTTTCACTGCATAACGCTATGATTAATGCTAGTTATGCAACAAAAATGCATCATCACAACATAAATGAACATATCAAGGTAGCGACCAAACTGCCATTGGTGGCTATAATTCCACAGTTGTTTGAAACTAAAAGCCTTCTCATATATGCTCTCATATATGCTCAACAAATACAACATCATAGTCTCAAATGCATTAGCAATTGTCTGACAGCTGGGTTCTGCATGGACCTGCTGGCGGAGCTAGAGCAGTTGCGTACGATCCTTGATCGAGCGCCAGAAGAAAACAACAATGAGATAGAGCACTCTCCCAGAACCATTTGCCATTATGAGCTGTGATTCAGATTTACTGACTTTAAAATTTGTGGCACTACCACTGCGAGAAGTCTTGTATGCATCAATAAATTTTTCCAAGTGTCTAGAGGGCCGACTGCACCAGCCACCAGCATTAGGCATAGATTAGAAAGGTTTAGGGTTAGTGTTTACCTTATGATAGATAAGGGTTTAAAACTAGGGTTGGGGTTAGGGTTAGGGGTTAGTGTTAGAGTTATGGTTAAGGTTAGTTATTGCAGCTTATTCAGTTTCGTTAGCTATTAAATTTTTAGCCTGCAAATTTAAGGATATTTCATACAATTATGTAGCCACAGATGTACACCCAAATTAAGGTTGCAAAATTGGTTATGAATTCGAATCTAGTGCTGCCAGGCTTGACTGGCCGACTGGTATGAAGGCATGATACCTTGGCATTGTACCTTGCTAAGGTTGATCTCATCAGTGGCTAGCTGCCGTGAGGGTGTCTGCCTGCGGCAGCATGATGGGTTCTCTTACTGCCAACCCATCATACTGCCTGCCGTAGGCAGTCTCTTACAACAGTGTACGTTCAACTGTCGCCCCTCTAGTATGGAGCCTAGAGGATCGACTGTCGGCTCTCTAGATACGGCGTAATTTTTCTATATATCCAGTCAAAAAAAACATATTCAAAAACGTAAAAAATTGAAAGCAGAAAAGGTAAAAAAAATCAAATACAAAATAGAATCTTACAATTTTGCTACTACGTTTTCCTCGGTCTTTCTTATCTTCCTTCCTTCTTTCTTCCATATTGTCTGTTCAGGTATACAACGAATGTTTGCTCTGACACTCACAAAATTCGCTCATTAAAACGTTGCAGCGTGGCAGTCTATCTGCCAATTCATCAATAAAATACAATTGTTCTATATTTGGCAGTCACTCTGATGTCATCAGTAAAAAGTTCCTATAGTTCCTATTAGTCACGTCACTTATGAACATCAACGTCCAACGATGCACGTTATGCAGAATGCGCAAAACCGCCAATTAGGTTTCAGATACTGTGTTTAACATCCAACATACGATCATTACACTGAAAAGTCTGAAACATCAACAACAAACTTTTTAACTACAAAACGCCTACACATAACAGCACGTAAACAATCATTGTTAGGGATGGGTCAATATATCGATTATCGATTATATTTTTGATATCGCTAGTATCGTGTATCGTACGGATATCGTTTAGTGATTTCTTTCTGCAGACGTTTTTGCTGGGTCTTTTTCTGTCTGTACGCACCGCTTACATCTTTGCAAGTTTGCCAGAATGATATACCCGTAAGTCGTCTGAGACTGTTTGAGTTTCTCACTCGATATGATTTGGTCAGTCGATGAGGTTCAGTTCCAATGTCCACTACTCCACTTCGACCACTGGTAGTAATTTAAAAACCAAAAAAGTTTTTAAAAATTAAAATTTATAAAAAAAATTTAGTTAAATTAAGTATGCATTTCAATTTTAATGTTTTTCTTACTTTGGATGCAGAAGAGACATTTATGTGGTATACCGTTACACGGTATCATCAATTCATCGTCTTTCTTACAGTTATGCGTTGCATTCTTTTTATTAGCAATTACGCATATAAAAATGTTAAATAAATTACTACACTGTTTGAGACTCTGGGTGGAGTGGACAACGACAGACTTACTTATTTTACTCGACTAAAATATCAACATCGTTATTGCATTGAAACTTAAGTTGTGATATTGACCCTTCACTAAATCTGCAAAGTCTGAGCTCGATTGGTTAAATATTCTGATTTGCGTAATGTGGGAAAGTTGTATCGTATACGTAACACTATAATACAACTGCGCTAACTACATTTAGTATGTGACATGTTGACATGGAGATAGTATTCGTTATTTTTTTATTTAAGATACGTACTGAGAATAAACCCCGAAAGTGAGGGAGTTTCATAGCCTAGAATATTGAATATTATTCACTCATTTATTCGTAATTTATGAAGAGACTGTGTGCAAATACACTTGGGTGGGTCCGCTATAGCTAGGGGCCACTATAGCTAGGGTCCGCTATAGCTAAGGGCCGTTATAGCTAAACGTCATTGTTGTAACCTTCGTGTCCTTTTCTTATGTTTGTCGTTGTAGATGGTGAAATTATTACCCTGCTGCCATACAGCAACCCATTATTTTGTTGCAACACAATGGGTCAGGGTAAAATGCGAGGCGCGAGGTGCGAGGAGGGTATAGTGCGAGGGAGCGTGCGAGGCGGCACGCGATTGGTTGGCTATAAATAGATTCCTCGCAGTTTACCCACGATTCTGAATGCACCGGAACGACTCAATGGATCACGGCAATACGGCCCTGCGGCCGCCAGCGTGCGGCCTGTCCTAATCCTAGGGGCGGGGCAGATCGTCGGGCACCATCTGATTGGTTTAAACGATCATGTGACTGTGACGTAGGTGATCCGAGTTTTCGGACTGTGTTTCAAACGAGCCATGCACAATGTACAGGCTACGGCCGCCAAAATTTCGTTCACCGGGACGTTGTTGTTGTCCTGTATTTTGGCATTTGCATTTGTTTTGCATTTATTTGCATTTATTCACATATAATCGCATTTATTGTGTACCCAATGTACCTTCTTTTTGCGCTCGACCTGAAGTTAACAGCTGCTCTTTTTATCCGACTATCTTGCATATTTTCTGTTGTTACTCATATTTCATTCAAAAGACTAATAGACAACTTCTAGAAGTGAGATCCACGCTGTATAGGCCTATATAAATGCCGACACAGAGACACAACAGAGTTGATCCGAGGCCAGCGCGATCGCTTCGAGAATTCGTGAACCGTATGATCCGCCCCGACGATCCGCCCCGCCCTGAGGATTAGGACAGGCTCCAGCGTGCGACCTGCGAGGACGGTGAGATGAAAGACAGAGCAAGCACGCCGCCCGCCGGGGAGCTGCTTACGTAATAACCAGGACTGCGGACGACGTTAGGCCTACGGGAAGTGAACGTGAATGGCCGTTCAACTGGAAGCATTGTCGACGGCTAATCGACTTTGATTGACAGATGGTGGACAACAGAAAGATACTGCTTGGCATCAACAAGGAGACTCACAACAGCATCTGCAGACTGCAGGAGCTGATGCAGTTGTGGGTCAACGGTATAATGCTGTGATGAGTAGGCCTATGGTATATAGTACTAGGCTGCTGTACACC
>Ga0209671_1006710_pt1 | contig 11857 bp, 5 predicted proteins | sample WorMetHERISLAND2_2_FD_187401 | JGI IMG/M metagenome (GOLD analysis project Ga0209671, IMG submission 187401) | Marine gutless worms symbiont microbial communities from Max Planck institute for Marine Microbiology, Germany - Olavius geniculatus... | ecosystem: Host-associated > Annelida >...
ATATAGCTGTTTGCTCAACATGACAATTTTGCGAGTTTAACTCTATATTGTTGTTCTTTTTGTTTGTTTGTTTTTTTTTGTTTTTCTTGTCTACCAATGTTTATTTGGTGAAATAAAGATTATCATAAATGTACAGTACCGTAGGTAGACCGAGTAGTGGCGATCAAAAATGTTTTTATTTCATGAACAACTTTTGCATTAGTGTCTGGAGTGATATAAGTGCCCATAATCTCACTTCACTCGAGCGTGACGACTGATAGCGTTTCGCGTTTGTGCATCATATGTGCCGTGCGTCTCCGTAGAACTCGCCGTCGATCACGGCCACGAAGTAAGTATGTTTTAACATGGTCTGCTTTGTATTATGCCCCGGTCAGTTGGTGAGTTCAATTCAGTTCAGTTATGTCGTTCTGTACGCGTCTTTAGATGTCACCACGCCTTAAACGCGTCGCTACACTACCTTGTAAAATATTAACGTCAGACGAGTCCACTAGTGTCACTGGTGCACCCGGTGCTATTTGCTCAACCTACCGTGGAGAATAGGCTACGCATAGCAGGCATGCTGAGTTATCCTGTATGTCAACGAATGAAAAAGAAACTTGACGTTAATTTATCAACCGAATTCGTCTTAGCCTAACATCGCGAATTGCTAAAAACCCAGCTTTTTAGGTTTCAAATTGTTCAATGTTATCAGTGTTGGTACCCCCGGAAAGTTCGTTGCAGCGCTTGTTACAATAAGCAGCAAGTCTGTGTCTATCTGCAACCGCATTCAGATTAAATGAGTTGATAGTAGCAGAAATCGCGCATTTTGAGGGATACCCATATTTCACGCCCCCGTAGAAAGGACTCCTTGAATTTAAGGGCAAAAATTTAAATTGTAAAATTTACCTTTAATTTCCAAAAAAATCATATGCGGATTGAATTGGTATATCTCTAGCCATCGCGGCGCAATTCGCTCTTGAAATGTTCGACGATGCCTTAAAATCGCAAAAAGTCACTAAGCCTTCTATTTTTGGGGTTCAAGTTTATTCAAGATCATCGATGTTGGTATCTTCAAAATCTCGTCAGCATTCTTGTTATGGCAGGCAAAAAGTATGTGCTTATCTGTAACTGTTTATACACCAGCGAGTCGACAGCAGTAAATTAACGACTTCTTGGTAAGTAACTTTTGACGCCCTTGTTCGAGAAAAATCTCCTCACCCAACAGCACGAAATTAAGTTGTCTCATAAATGACTAAAGACGGTAAAAACTAGAAATCTCTATTTCACCTAAACTTAATTCGGTACCGGGCGTGATACTAATACAAACGAACAAATGGACGGACAGACAAAATTACGATAGCTGGTACGCGCTAAGCACTACGTGCTGCCGCGCGTAAAAACCGCCAGTCAACAGCAAAGTCACAGCAGTCAACATCAAGCGGGTGCTACACGCTTTGCAGTCAAATGGACTGGAATTAGATAAGAAAGACAAACGAGTTATTGAGGCTGCAAACATAAAAAATGCGGAAATACGAGCTATTCTATAACTTCTGTTTCTACAACAGTTCATAAGCTTACTTTGATCCATAAACGCAGCTTGTCCATACAATAGGCCTATATGATCGGCAGAAACTGCTGTGAGAAAAGCAAGGCACAATAGCAAATTATTTCGTCAATTATATCACTCTGTAATCGACCAACGTCAAAATCAGTGGCAAATTCAAGGGAGATGAGAATGCGGCCGTTTTCCTCCGTATTGACTGGATGCATCTTGAAACGGGTAAAAATTTTGCACGAAAGTGCATTATTTTTGCATAAAAGTTTGAAAAATTTTCTGGAAAGAAAGCACAACCCCCTTTCCAAACTCAACCCTTTACCCTTCCGCCCCTATTCGAAATTTCTGGACCCGCCACTGGTCAAAATGGTTTTAACTTAGTCCCGTTTTTATTGATACGCCGTCGGATGCCATCGGCTACTGTCTGAACGTCGCTTTTGTGTAAAAAAACACGAGTGCAAAGTATTTCGTCTTCGTTACTGTGCGTGCGTCGATCGCTCACGGCTCTAGTTATGGAAACACTGGTCCATGCATACATCAGGTCCAGTTTTGTAACGCTGTACTGATGGGCTGAACAGCGATTGTTCTGGTTCGCTTGCAGCCGGTCTTGAATGCAGCGGCTCCTCGAAGTTCAGTCGTGTGACAGATGCAATGCGTGATGTACTTCACTGGCTGCCTGTACCGTACGCCAGCGGATTAACTTAAATCCGTGCTACATCGCTCGTGACTGTGTCGTCGGCACTGCACCGGCCTACGCCAGCGTCAACGACTAGGTTCTGCCACTGATGGTGGATGACCTCTGTGTCCCGCGTGTCGCAACGGGCCGATTTTGGCGGCGGTCCTTTGCTGCGGTTGGCCCATAGCTGTGGAACCAGTTGCCGGTTACCACACGAGCTACTAGCACCAGGACGATGGATTTGTTTCAAGCAAGCACTGAAAACGTTCCTGTTATGAGTAACGTTGCAAATGACAGCACCTCTGAGAAACAGTTCTGTAGCCTGTAGAGGGCTATAGTAAGGTTTATTACATTAGCATTAACATTGACATATAGTTAATGTAAACGCATTTTGTTCATAAACTAAATGACGATAATATCCTTCGGCGACTGTTTGAGCAGCTTAGTCTTGCATGACATCATGACATCTGATCTTCCGTAGGCGTCGCCTCAAAAACAAGGTAAATGTATTTTCATTAACCGTATTGGAAATTAGCCACCTAAATGCACTCGTAGTAGAAACGAAGAAAGGCTCACTGGCGGTGTCGGCAATCGGTGTCGTGACACGCAGCGGCGCACCTACCTTGAACCCTAGCTTATCCCGCACTCCAATATATGCACTCGGCAAGAACTAGCAGCACGTCAACGTGGGGCCCAACGTACAAGTTCCTTTGTTATTTTACACGCAACGACCGACCAAGAAAGTAAGAGAATTGTGTACATTATACAACGTAAATTTATCAACAACGCATAGCAAACACTGCATAGCTGATTATCACATGGGGAATATTCGACTTCTTCATAACGGTGCTAACGACCGAGTCTGTCTCGCACGGTCTCTGTGAAAAGCCATAGAAAAGCGCGCGAGTTACGGATCATCGTTTTGTTATAAGCTAGCTACAGAGAAGAAAAGACCGATAAGCTACAGCTTAAGGAGCTGAGTCTGCTACGCGACATCCACGAAAAAAAGAAACAAGAAAAGAAGAAAATAATTACGCTCATCCCTTTTGCGGCGCTTTGATCGAACAGTGCCAAGATTGAACCCAATTAAGCTTGTACGCTGCAAGCCAAGTCGATCGGATGACCAGCTGCATTAGAAGCCAGTGCCTTTAGCTGACAAATGACCAGGTCAAAGTGTGCCAGCGGTCAGCAGTCCTGATAACAGGGCTTGCATAGGCTAAGCTTACACATTACTTCCATGGTCGTAACCATCGTCAGTACGCATTACGCCTACAGTCACGGAAAAACGTTGACTCACGATCAAATTTAAAGTGGCTAGTACTTTTATGGGCGACTATCTGCGGACAGGCAAACCATCTCGGTATATAACCAACAACCAAGATCAACTCAGCCTTCCATACCTTTGGGGTGAATAAATCGAGAATTGGCATATTGGATGGAGTTAAAGCGAAACGCGTTCATCTGCGTATTGTCGAGTGGCAGGTATAGCACAGTGTAACCTCATATGGCAGGTGACGCTCGGTAGCTCTGAGGTGGGTTCCCATGGAGAGCTATAGGACTAGACAAATTTAACTTTCAAGCTCTACCGAGAACGCTTGCTGAGCTTGCACTGCAAAAATAGGCAGCTAAATACCAACGCCTATACGCGACTTGCAATTTCTAATAGTCTTACATCAGACAGCTTACGTCACGTCAAACGCAGATCAGAGGAAGCGCCGAGCGGTATTATATACCTTGTAGTAGTCGCTGACGTAGACGTCACGTGACATGCCGAAGTCGGCGATCTTGACAATCAGCGAGTCGCCGACGAGACAGTTGCGCGTCGCCAGGTCACTGTGCACGAAGCGCTTCGAGGCCAGGTACTTCATACCACACGCGACCTGCGCCGCCATGTCTATCTGATTCCGCTGTGCAAACCATGCACACACAAGATAAATGAAAATGAAACTAACCAGAGAAAATATCGGCACCAGTGCGGCGTCGAACTTGTAACGTATAGAAGAAATTAATGTCCCTGACGGCGCGCACAGAGCGACGTAACTGAACTGAACTGAAATGACATGGGCAAGCACCAAGTAGTAATGCATTACAGTAGGTATCGTCTAACGGCGTCGGTAGTCTAAGTAATTACGCTCACCTACACGTCAACCAATGACCAATAAGCTCTCCCTGTTTGCCCATTGGTCAGTTCGTCAAAAACTAAACAGTGTCAGTTCAGTTCGGTTCAGTTCAGTTACGCCGCTCTGTACGCGCCTTCAGCTAATGCCTGTAGGTAAGGAGCTTATCCTCTTTCTTGACCTGCTTGAGCGGACATCGATCATTGATCATATCAAGTCAATATAGATGACTACAGAGTCCGTACACAGTAGCAGTATTAGTGTGTTGCTGAATATACCGTTCCTTTCCTAGCGACGGCCATAATTCACTGCGCTTATAGGCCTACCCAAATGGGATAGGGATGGCGAGGCTGAATTGGCTTGGGTGGTTTGATTGCATGATACCAAAACGAAATACCAGCGAACAGCATGCACCCGTCTCAGTACTAACCCAGCTTGACGTACAGTAACGTCGCCGATGCGACCAACGATGTTGTCGCTAGACCAAACCAACCGTACACGTATTTTCAAGCCAGTCAGAGGAAAAAGCTGGCGTGAAATTAACGTTCGTTAGTACGAGCAATAAGACGTGCAACTCGGCTAAAACAAGCCCCCGTCGAGATGCCATTAGCTCGTCTCTAACGTACTACTGTTAACTGAACGCATCAATTTGGCCTCACTGGTCGGGCGCAGCATGCTGCATCGTCGGGGAATGACCAAAATTTCACTTTGATTCATTTATTCTCGACTTGAATTCTCGTCCTGTTTTCTTCACTTACTTATGCTCGTCATTTAGCCTACTGATTTCAAAACTCTGTGTTCCATAATGCATCTCATAACACGGGACCCCAAAATATGGTCATCAGACTCGAACAAATGCGCGTTTAATCCGTGCATGGCTCCACGTTTAGTCCGAGTTCAATCAGTATTCAGCAGTATGTATAGCAGAGGCTATTTTCTCGGTTTAGTTTAGAACAGTCGTATTGAAAATCTGCTGAAACATCCCGCCGTGCAAATCAACTGATCAATAATAAGATCATCTTTGTTTGATTCGGTAATAAAGACGCGAATTACATTAAATGCACTCGGAAAATCAGAGAGATTTTGCGTGTCGAACAACTTGCCAACACTTGCAATCGCTTATTTATGATTCACCAGGTGGCAGGATCGATCAGCGATTTCGCCTATTATCAAATTATTTTAATGCTTGTTAATACTTTTATTGAATAATCACAAAAGATATTGTGTGATGTAATAATAAAAAAATAAATAAACAGTTAAAGTAATTTCTTTACAAAACAGGCCGAAAATGCAACTAATATGTAGGCCATAGCTATATTACATTTAACAGGGCATAACTTACCTGTGTTAGTCTGATTCTAGGAATGATGCCAGAGCACGGGTCGTTTGACTGGAGCAGAGCGGCCAGGTCGCCGTAGTGCATATATTCAAACACCATCGACGGAGCCTTCAGATCTACACGCATATACACAGAGAGACGCAAAATTAAATCAGGATAATATTTAATTACCAGAACGCGGACGATGAGCGATGAGAGTGCATATTGGCATCAGAGGAGGGAGATGTCGGCCGAACAAGTTCGATTTAATTTGACAAGAAACTACGAGTAAGCTCTGTATAGCGCAATGCCCCGGGTGCGTTTCCGATCGGCGTAAACACCACAAATTAATCACAGATCTGTCGATGTCTCTGGCGCCGCTGATCGGCTCAGGTTTCAGAAATAGTCCAAGTTAGTGATCTGCGGTGCCATAGACTGATCTGCAGTGGTGACTAATATTTGCCAATTTTTTAAAGTATGAGTATATCTGTTGTTGTATTTTGCGGTTTATCTGTGCTGCGTCTGCAATGTTCAGGTAGACCTGCGTTTTCGAGGGTATGTATGACGTTCGACATAGCTCGTTCGACGTGTTGGTTGTCAATAGATCCGACCATTCGTTTTGGTAAAAAAGTTGCACGCTGGCTTAATTTGGTTTAACGCTTAACGAACCTTATAAGCTCCCACGCAACGGACGTTGGTCTGTGCGATTTTTTTCTACTTCTTTCTTTGTATTTGCAAATCTGCTTTTAACCAAAAAAAATCTCATGACGCTCTACTGCTATTATAACAAACCAGCACAAAACAAGCGTAAAGCAGCAATATCTGCAGTGAGGTTAACTACATCTCGTTACAAAAATAGGTAGACTACTATGTCATCGTATGCGGTATTTATACTCTACAAAAGCGTAAAACTGTTAAAACTGCCTGACTAAATTTAGCGATTAAATCTCAAAATTACGTTTAATTAATCTACGCTTTTTACTTTCGCTTTTTAGGTTTACCTACAGAGTCCTGCCATTTCAACATTTCGGCACTTTTATGTACGCTACGAGTACTTCGCATACTTTAGCAAAACTCGCCGAAATAAGATGCTAACAATTATTACAAATTTAGCAGTATTTGCCGAAAAATCAGGAGTGCTACTGTAAACAGTCGCTTACCGATGACAACTACTCCGAGCAGATGCAGTATATTCTCGTGGTCGAACGAAGAGATTGTCTTCACTTCGCGCTCAAAGTTTTCTCTCATCTTTCTATTTGACATATCATCTTTGAGCACTTTTACGGCTACCGTGGTCGATGCGCTGTCACTCAAACGACTGCTAAGTTTGCCTGAAATATACAGTGTGGTCCACGAAAAGCAAGCCAACAAAATGCAAGCTGTACGACATAATAGGAAATAATTTTTACACTTCTTTCACTGGCAAACTTGGCAGTGACAAATAACAACAAAATGATTACAAACTAGATGATATTGCGACGCACGAACGTTAACGTAGTTGTTTCTGCTTAATATTCACATATTGCTGTCACTCTGAATTTTACCTCACACCTTGTCAATATAACCAGTTGGTTCACAAAACTTTGGTAGGCTTACTTTTTTTATTTTGTCGGTCTTTACGTTAACAACCTGTCCTTGGTCTGACTTTGATTTTAACATCAAGTGATTTCAGCGACAGCAATACGTCATTTACGTCATGTTTATGACGTAATATTTTCAGCCATTGCGAAGTTATGGCCAGGGGTCGTCATATCACAGGCAAACGATTTGAAACAGAATACATCCCATGATCTGATCATGCCCATGCTTTGATAAATGTTATAGTCAGTACTTGAATACTAATAGGCCACACTTTTCTACAGATACGTTGGCAAACTACGTTACGAGTTTGCTATATCCACGTACGTAAACGTCGAGGTTAACGCGATGTGCATAGTGCAAATTCGCTTTTTGGAATGCAAGCAGTAAGCATACACAACGAACCTTTGTACACTTTTCCGAAAGCACCTTCGCCAATTTCGTCCTCAAGATCCAGTAATTCCGGTTTCAGTAGGCAAGCGAGGCCGTCGGCTGCAAATACTTTATCCACCCACTGATTCGTCGTCTGTTGCTCGTTATTGTGATAGTCCGGATTCGTCGACAGCACCGTCATGTTCTATACGGCAAGTACACGACACGCTTCACTCAATCACACATTTATTTAAGATGCGGAGATTTTTCTTTACAAATAATTAATTATGTGGAATTCCTACGACGATGCTGCTGCTTCTGACGACAAAAAACCGTAGGCCTACTGTCGTGAAAAAGCTGCGCGATGCGTAATGGCCGTTCACGGTAATCCAACGTCGTTAATTTCGGTACCATTGTGCAGTAGCAACGTTGGTTTTATCTTGCACGGTTTCAGACACATAGCAGGTTAACAGTCAACCCATTCATATTCTGGCTGCAACCTGGAAATAAACTAAGTCGCCAATAAGAAGCAAGTACTGTGCTGGCAGAAGACACGGTGCATATAGTTCACCACATGTAACCAAAGCATAAAACAAAGATAACGAATATAAGCTGGCTTCTACTGCTTCAGAAATCAACAATTAATGATTTTAAATAAAAAAAAAACATGCATGTTTTAAACAAATTTCACAGTTTACTTTGTAATCAAAATTAATAATTAATTCGTTCTTTTCTCAAAAGACTATTAGACTTTTTTCACTCGTTATCAGCTCTAAAAAGTAAAAATAAAAAAGTGATTAAAATAATAGCCTAAAGCAGCAAGGCCTAAGGCAGCAATCTGGTGAGATTTTAATGGTTTATAAACTATGTTAAGTATTATTAGACAATTATATCGACCACGTGCCGACATATAACACGACTGTTCGCCTAGAATCATACGCAACCATAACCCTCAGTCTGAAAATTGGCGCCCTTGCCACTGTTACTCTAGGAACGTTGGCGTTAACTTTGATTTTTTTTTGTTTTTGAGTTAGAATCCTGTATGGTACAACAGAGAGGCAAGAGACTGACAGACGGACGAACGGGTAAAACCCCTAACGCGGCCTATTAAAACGGCCGCATATTATTTGTAGGTCTACAGTGCAGTGTGGCTTCAGAGACACTGGCGTGCGTACATCCAGGTTACAGGGCACACAGGCAACTATGGGCAACTGCGAACAGAACAGTCTAGATTTATCGTGGACAAAGCTTCCACGAGTTTTACGTATTACAACCCTCTAGAGAGTGACAGCAGAAAGTCAGTTCGCCGAATGCTGAATGATGTAATGTAGCTGCAGGCCAAATAGCGGCACGGATTACGGAAGATACTACCAACTGGTGGACGATAAGCCTAGTCTCTAATATATCTGACGATACGTCGACTCAGATTAAGTCGGGGTTGACGTGTGTCGAATCTTAAAAGTCAATAAAAGCAAACTAATTTTTGATGCGCTACTCCATCATATAGCGTTTATGTAGCTTCAACGAGAGAGCTGGCCAGCCACGGACGTCGGTTAATGTAGGCATACAACATGCAAGAAAGCTGAATGCAACAAACGGGTCAAGCGCGAGAAAATCAAGATGCCAAAAGTGCTGAGAAAAATGCAGCGTGGGAAAGAGATGTCCCTTTTTCATCGCAGTCAATCAACAAACCAATAAATCAATCAAAAAACATTAGCGCCATATATCGCGAGCAAATCGGAAACGGAACGCAGAAGGGGTTTGGGAAGAAACCATGCCCTTTCCCGCAATAGCATATTTGTGTGGATTCTGCAGGCACTAAATTTAAGATTTCTTTAAATCGTTCGGCCCTGAAAGGGAAAAATGTGCCTTCTGGCCCATGCGTGCGCCGCCTACGTTACGCACTGCTATTTATGTCGCATTTCCGTCGTCGCAGCACACTGATGAATCGACCAGAGACCAGAGACCCGAATGACGCGGCGAGAGCAATGAATGCCGAAGAACAAAACAGTTCGTGCGACCTGGAAAGCACTGCCAACCCCTGCGTCGATACGAATATGTAAATGCCAGACGAACTTATTGCACGAACGACTGCACCTGACGACGTCAAGTGATAGCTTTTCTTACAAAATAATTGTATAGTAGGTACTAGGCAGCTGACTCTGTCGCCAAGCTACAGCGTATGACATTTGACATTTCCCTGTAGGCCTCGACTGACATTTTCCCGCCTTCTGTCAACCTTGAATTTAAGATTTGAAGCTGAAAGGTGTTACCGCCTTAGAACGTGACAAAGCATGCAGCAGTGTTTCGAGTGCATTGCGGTCAAGGCAAGTTGGGAAAAGTTAGTTATCGGAACTCAACTCGTCTGATGACGTAGACTTGCTTTAAAGAGCATTTGGCGAGTTACGAACGATTATAACAGCGAAAAGCCTGCAGATAGAGACGCATTATACGACGCAAACGCAATCGGGCACAAAATCATCCTCTTTCGAATACTAAACGATCGACAGAAGGAAAGGCATCGTTTGATTGAGATTTAACTAACCTATTTCACTGAGAAAAAAGTTCCAGGAACGCAAAACATTGCGCGTGGGCGTTTTATGCTTTGCGAGTTTTTGTCTCTCCAATGCTATGCACAGCATAGTGATGAAAGGATCATTGCTGCTGTACAATTTGAAATTAAACTGTTTGATTTTTTTTCTACCGGTCTAAACAGTTCACTGATTATATTTGTACGGACATATACTGTAAACTGTCAAAATGCATTAGACAGACTCCGTGTTCATATGAACGTTATCTTGTTTGTTATACAACTGTTCAACATGTATCATGCTACATTTTTTGCGGTAGTCATTGACAGCTTCAGGCATATTATACTAATAATTTACAATACAAAAACAGATGCGAAATCTTGTTTACGTGCATTTCTATATTGTCTTTTGTACATTTCTACTATTCTATATATTGCGGTGGAAAAATGTCCGTGGCGTATAAACATCCGTGTGAAAAATGTCAGTAAAAAATTCGTACGGGGAAATGTCTATTTAGACGGTAAAATTAAATGCTGAGACAGAGATAAACGCGAAAGATTTATCAAGGGGCCGCATTACATTATCGAGTTAGGACCCCCATCGAGTCCATTAAGAATGAATTCCATTAGACTGGGCCTACACGTCCACATCGCTACACAAATGGCAACGATAGACTGAACAAAGTGTCATTCTATTTGCATCACTTTGCTGATTCCATAACATTCATCTTCGCAAAGAATCGGCATAGCGTGAAGAAGTGGCTGGACCATCATCCAAGCAAGTGCAACACAAAAGAGATGGCGCTACATGATCGCCAACGCCCGGAACGGGCACGGAAACTGACGACGACAGCATGGCCAGTAGGCCTAAAATTCCATCACATTTGTTCTCAGTGTTTTGAACTATTTTCACAACAGATAGGCTTGTGCTCTAATTTCTTCAAACAATAGATGTATTTTTGATTCACCTTGTTGCTAAATTATGCTTGTTGGCTGATGTACGAAGGCTCGCGTTGTGCTGTGACATTATAATAGCTGAGACTACGGTTGAGCTAATGGAGCTGTTCTCACTGACGATTGTTAGCGAAGAGAGCGCTCAATTTACAGCGATCTGTCGCTGTTTAAAGGCATTTCTTCCGGGATGTTTAAACCGGTTTTCTTTTCGACGTTTTTCTATCCAGGTACCTTCTGCATCTATTGCTATCGACACGTTCGCAAAGAATCGCAGTATTAATAAGCTATTAAGGTGACATGTTCATAAATCACAAAAAAAGAGATGATGACGTGGCTGGCAGTTCGTAGTTGACTGATAGCCTGTCATGTGACACGATAATGCTTTTCTCATCACGGTCAGAGGTATATAGGCACAAGTGGCCGTATAGTGACAGATTTCACAAGTGTGACCGATTTTTTACTCACTTATTTTCTGATTTGCTAACTTGCACATTAAGCATTTCCTGCAACTGTTATGGTTGCAGCAATTGAATGCAGTGCATAGTTGGCCCATAGAGAGCTTCGCCTACCTGGCTGCATTTGCTATACACTAATAGATCCAATCGTGACGTTCCCGGATGTCGTTGACGAGCGTTTTATTGTTTTCCGCGCTCTTTTTATTGCCATACTGCCATATGGGTCTTTCTGCAACTGACGGGCCAGATTGTCGCACGTCATGTTTTAATGAGACCTGACAACAAATCCATAACAGCCTGACGTACCGTGACGTTGTAATCTT
>Ga0209671_1006712_pt1 | contig 11857 bp, 5 predicted proteins | sample WorMetHERISLAND2_2_FD_187401 | JGI IMG/M metagenome (GOLD analysis project Ga0209671, IMG submission 187401) | Marine gutless worms symbiont microbial communities from Max Planck institute for Marine Microbiology, Germany - Olavius geniculatus... | ecosystem: Host-associated > Annelida >...
TTTTTCTTTTAAACATTTCAGTTCTTTTTAGTTTATGTGCTAGATTAAACTGACAGTTTGTCTGTCAGTTTTTGAGTGCGAATTTATGATTGTATTGTATTGTATAAAGAGCTATGCACGATCTGAATGAGTGCTGTTTGTTGCTGTAGTGAGCCAAAGTCATTGTCGCGTGTCTGCAAGACTAACATTGTAGTCAACGACCCGTCGGTGGAAGCAAAGAAAGAGAACCGACTCATCAGTGCTGCGGTTCAGACCATGTATATCATGGCCGACCTTGCACCATCCACCAGGTAATCTACTGCTTCTCTCACAATGTGTTATTATTCAATATCTCTACTCACCATATACATACTGTCACTGTCCCAGTAGTCAAAGAATAAATTAAACAGAGTGATAAGACAGTTTTAAGTAAATATTAGCTTCACTAGTTTATGATCATTTTGATTTGCATGTGTTAGATTATTTTTACCATTTACCAGCTACTGCACTGGTAGTCACGTGTTATTATTGAAGATCTGTGTTCACTGTAGAGTGTTGTGGAACTAGAAATAAAACCACATAGCAGGGCTGTTTTGACAGATTTTTAGCATAATTTGCTGGTCATTTTGATTTGCGTGTGTTAGATATTTTTATTAGCTTACCACTAGTTGAGTAGTTTGTGTTTGGTTTTCTTCAAAAGTCAAGATACCAGTTTATTGATTGACTAAAATTTTTAAAAGGAAACAGGTTTTTGATGTCCGATGACCCTTGACTTTTTGAACATTAGTTGCTGCACTTCTTGGAAACGTTTGCATGTGTTTGGTTTTTGATGAATTTTTGTTTCTGAGTAAATGAGCTTCCATGGAACAGATTGACGGATGGATGGACACACAGACAGACGAAATGGGGGATGAAGATAAGGCAGCTGTAAGATCCAGTGTTGCCTATATGAGCGGGGCAAATTCTACCAGGTTTTCACTATTCTACAAGACACCCGTGATGTCAGTGGAGTCACCAGAGTCCGTTGAACTAAAATGTGGTCTAGGTCATCGACGGAAGCAGATGAGGCCGTACTGTGCATGCTGAAGGTTGATTGCAACGGTGTGCTTAGTGTTAAACCAGACTTCAACAAGGGTCGACGTGCATACAAGGTTGGCGGTGGTCTCAACGGACGAGGTATGATTCATTCTCTACTTCTCAGACTTGGTGAATGTTGTGAGTAAGTGTACTAAGTAAGTAAGTATATGTTCTATGTAGTGTCACTGGCTCTCTGTGGGGTCTTGTCTTGTTGGAAGTTTTGGTGATGTTGCTGGCAAACCATTCAGACCTGTATAATGGCCTGATTGAGTTAGCATTTCTGACTGGTTTACTTTTTGGCTCAGCTCAGCTTGTAAAGTACTTGATTTCTAGGCCTGGCCCAGTGCAGATTAGCGCTACAATCTGGCCCATATAGTTAAACTTTTTTCTATCACCATGCTGGGATTTTTGTACAATAGAGTTTGTAAGCATGGCATGTGTGTATGTTAAACAGCAGCTGAGCCTATAGCAGCTCAGTTAACGTTGGTATTGTTGAGCCATTGTGCCATTGAGTACTGAAACTGATGTTATTGCATCTCTGATTCGTTTGCAACATGGTGTTATATTAATGCATTTTAATTAACTGCTTGTTTGACTGTAGTGAGAGACTGTTGTTGTCACGTGTAGTGACTAGTGATTACAATCCCGGGATTGAATTCTCAATCCCGGGATTCGGGATTGAGAAACTTGTAATCCCGGGATCCTGTTTCGGGATTAAGCTAACAGTTTAGTCGTTATTTTAGTATTTTTATAGACCTGTTTGATGCATAGGATGTAGTATAGGCCCCTACGGAAGTTATACACCTATCCTAAATGTAGGGATCATGACTGTGACTGTCAGAATTACAGTGCACAGCAACGCACATGCAAAATATTTTAATCATTAGACAGCTAGAATTGTTATTTTGTACTATTTTGACAATTTTTTGTAATTCCAAAATCCCGGGATTGGGACACCACCAATCCGAGGATTCGGGATTAGTGAAAACGGCCAGGATCTCGGGATTCGGGATCCCGGGATTGCAAACACTAGTCATGTGTCTTTCCGTATGTCTGCAGTGTTGTGTCGTTACACGCTGGAACATGCGTCATCTCAGCTTGACAGGTCAGTTGTTCATATCTGTTGTTTGTCTCTCAGTCAGTTTGTTGGTCCCTTTGTCTCTGCCTGTGTGTTTCTAGTGCTTGAAACACTTTCCAAACTATCCGAACGTCAGCATCCAGTCTTTGTTTACTTTTAGACATCAGGTCAAATATTATCTAACTTTTTTCTACTAGCACACTAAGTGCCTTTATGCATTCGCTAGATGCTAGAACGTGCTTCAACTTAGCTGGATAGGTGAGTTTAACTACTAAGCATATTCTATCTACTGTCTGTGTGTTTGTTTCTGTAGATGTTTGCCTGTCTCTGTGTATGTGTATCTGACATTTAGTTTATGATTGACGTTTGTTTGATTGCAGAAAGGAGCAAGAGAGAGAGTTCAAGATGTACAAAGAGGTATTATTTACAGTGTACATTCTTTCCACTTGCCGCTTATTTCATGTCCATTTCTGTCCTAATAAACAGCATATGCTCTGTTTCTGAAAATGTCACCATTTGTAGTTTCCATGATTTGCGTCTATCGTCAGACAGTTTGAATAGTTTTTGGAAAATGTGCAGTGCGGAAAATTTCTAGCATGAAGATATAAACTTAGCTAATTTTGGTAATGTGACTGCACTGCTTTTGAAAACTTTTTTTGAAATTTGAATGGAAATTGTGAAATACATTACCAAGTGGGTAACATTTTCAAACTCTGTGTGTTAGTACCCCCTGTACATCTGTGAGCCTGAGAATAAATTGTTGGCTAATTAAGTTTTACAAGTCAGTGTAATTACACTTACAATTACTGGTGTAGTCACCAAAGTCCACCAGTGAGCTAACATGATACACCGTTGCTTTGTTTCTCACAATATAAACCTAGTTCGTGCTTTTACTGTATATGTGCGCCCGTTGCTGGAACACAATTGTGAAATTTGGTCGCCCCATCTATAGAACAGGTGCAGAGACGTTTACAAAACGATTGCAAGGTTTTAGAGATCTGCCCTACACTAAACGCCTTCGCTTGCTAAACCTGCAACTACTTGAAGTTCGTAGATTGCATTTTGATCTGATTTTATGTAATAAAATTGTTTTTGGCCTCATTAGCATAAACGTAGCTGATTTTTTTTAAAGTTTGCAGTGCAAGCACCAGGGGTCATCCCTACAAATTCTTTAAGCTTTTTAGTGGCTGTACATCTAGAAGTTCCTTCTATAGTATGAGAGTAATAAATGTATGGAATGATCTTCCGACACATGTTGTAAATTTCAGAACACTTGAATCATTTAAGAGAACTATCCAGTTGGTTGACCTCTCTAACCATCTTACTAGTAGTTCAAATCAGTAACCTATACTCAAGTCAGCCTCGAGTCCACTGTATGTTTTAGATTGTCTTTGTTTTATTAAGGGTCACTGTAAGTGCTAGCTACCTAGCCTTGTGTTTCCTGTGTGTCTGTTGCAACTACTATTGCATGTCTTCTGCTTTCTACCAAATAAATGATGATCATGACATTGGGTCAGTTAATTGTACATCAACCTGGGATAGTGGACGTATGTTGGTATTATTGTGATGACTTGGCCACAGTTGCATACAGAAGATTTGCAGAAATATTGCTCAGTTTTCAAGCTCCATGAAGATAGGTTTAAGATAGGTTAATGCAAGATAATTTATTTTACAAATATTTTTGTGTGTATTTTCAAAATGTGTTCAAGATATAAAAATGTTATGAAAGGTGCAACATTTGCGCAAATTTTTTGCATCATTTTACTTTGTATGTAAGCGTGGCTTAACTTGACAGCAGATGTGTTATGGTTATATTGACAGATGTATGCTCGTCATGCTGACTTTCTAGCTGCCTGCGTTGGACAAGGCTTTGAAATGGTCAGCAAATGCTTGCATCTTGCTAAAAGATATGCTCATAGTTCTGTCCTCTAGTACATTTGTGTCTATAGCTCATTATGCTTATTATTGAATTTTTGTTGCTTAACATTTTTTCTTGCATTTTTTGGTTGACAGAGTAGCCTGTGTTAGTTATTGTAGCCTATGTAAGCTGTGGTCAATTTTTGCAAAGAAATGCAGCTACATAGATAGTGTTAGGTAAGCTGGAGCAACATCAGCTTGTTAGTTCGCCCGAAAATTATCGTTTTCGGGAGGGCTTATGCTTTGCTGGCATTTATTTTTTTTTCTCCTTGTGTAATCTCAGAGCTCTGTCAGCCAATTGCTGTGAAATTTTGCACGTTACTTGGAAGTGTGTTCAATTTTATAATCTTTGTCTAAAATTTTGAAGGGGCCTTTTCCAAAAAAATTTAGGGGCCAAAAACATGCAAAATTTGGCCTGATTTTGGATGACTTCAAAGTTCGGTGGCGAATATCTCCGGAACGGATAAAAATATTCAAAATCGGTGAGTTACTCAATTTACTGCAATTCTTCTGGCATTCAGCAAAAAAAAGCCAGGTGAACTTTGGTCCACTAGTTGCGGAGATCTCAATGTGGAATCATACCCACCCAACTCGACTTTTTTGGAAGACCATATTCCGGCCCTTAGAAGGTGCTGCACCCCAAAATTTTCACACGCGTTAGAGAATGACCCGGTCTTGTTAGTGCACCTCCCACTAGGGCTGGGGGCTCCTCTTACATTTTTTTTAAAGGTGGGTCCAAAATTGGCTTAAATTTTAGCAAATTAGCTGCAATAACTTTAAAGCCAAGGGTGTAGCCTAATGAAACTTTGCCACGTGACCTAGTGCTAAGTGGGGCTGATAAGGTGTGTACAACTTTTTTGCTGCAGTACTCCCTTAAAAATTTGGGATAGCAAAAAACTTCAAAATTTTGCGCGATTTCTGACAACTTTCAACTTTGAGTGCGAATATCTGTGGAACAGATGGAGAAATCGACAAGTGGTAAATGGCGTTATAAACTACCGTCCCTCTCGCGTTGAACAAAAAAAAATTGTGTGAACGTTGGTCCACTAACTAGAATGGTTGGTTGGCTAATGTTTACCTGCCTTAAGTCAACACTGTGCATTCTGCGTATGCTAATGTGTTGGAGTTCAGGCCATGTGGCTTTGCTACGAGGGGAATGTGAGCCTTTTAAATTGTCCCCCAATCAGACTTAGGGCGCTGGGCGGACTCACTCCAAATTTGCTTCAAATTTCTAGTTATACAAGGAACAGAAATTGTGTAACTTTATCTTAAGCTGCAATATGTGCACGTGCATTTTCTGGGTTGTGATGTGTTTTGTAGCCTCCATCAGACGTGTTCAGAGTTAACATATTTGGTGAAATCGGTGAGGATAAGATTTGCTACCTGTGTATTGATGTTTTATTTTGATTACTCTATATGTTTGAACATTATTTTTTAAAAATTTTGTTCTTATTTTTATCAGTGATTTTTGTCAGTTTAGTCGTAATGAAAACTTGCTGGGATCATGCAGAAAAATTTATCATGATTAAAGCATTAACACTAATGATAGTTTTAATGCAGTGATAGAATATACTTTGCATGTTATTTCACTCTATTTAAAATGGTCAAAATTATCAACAGATGATGTCAGATATAGCAGAACTGTTTGTCAAGCGAAAATATTCAAATCAAACGTCTGTTGCATCGTCGGTGTTTACTGTACTTCATAGGCCAGTGTTCACCAACAAGATAATGCTTGCCTGCATCCTAGCTGATACATGTTAAAGCTGAGATTAAAGTAAAATAAAATAGTTGCACAGTTAACACAATCTGAAATAGTCTGGCATACTTGTAGCATTGTCTACGTCTACAACAAGTTCCCGAAAGAAGTTATCCTGTAAAAAGAGTTTAGCTTCTGGCGGTCAGCTGCTTTCAGTTAACTACTGCAGATTACACTGTGTAGCAGCTGATGTTAATATGCTTGCTGATGTAATAGGTGTGTGTGTCGAGTGTATTTACTGTGTTTGTATTTCAGAGTCAGCTAAAGATTTTGACTATGACGGCTTGTTTATCCGCTGGTTTGTCGACCTTCCAACTGGTAATGTTTCTGTTATGTTTTAATACTCACTGTTGGCCTCTCTTTGACTACTGATCTGTGCATTTTGACTGAAAAAAGCAGATATACAGTCGAGCAGAAAAATAATAATTTGTAATTTTTCTTGCTAAAAGTAGCTTACTACTGCAACGTTTCGCTTATAGCAAACTGCATATTTAGTTATAACGCAAAAAGTTTGCATGTGATAATGTTTGTAGAAAAAACTTGGACAAGCTAGTGTCTCCATTACCATGCAGCTTCAGTTGAGTTTTGAGAATTTTGAAGGAATAACAATATTAGTTAAGATATTCTGCCACTGCTTTCTTGTTACTGCAGATGATAATTGTTTATTTGTCTGTTGCTACACATGTATAGAAAAACGTAAAATACTTTAAACTGATTTTGTGATGATTGTCGTTATAATAAAGACCAGCGTCATTTGCCTCGAAGCTGTATCTGTGCAAGTGCCATGTTGGTTTGGCTGCAACTTGCAATGCAATTTTTGTCACTGTTTGTTTAAACCTCTAAATTTTTTTCTGTGAGAGAACCCCCATCTGTATAACACAATGTTAGTTGGGGTCAGATGAGGGTATGTTTCTGCTCAATACCATTTTACTTCACCCAGTGGTCTTAGCTGGGTGCATGACTGTGACCGATGGATCGACAGACAGAATATGGAATATGGTACGAGGGTCGTTCCATAAATAAGTTTACAGAATAGCTTCATTCCATTAATTCTTACAATAGAAAAAATTCGAAATGTATGTTCCATAGGAAATTTAATTCTGAGTACCATATGTGAGTTTTGTCATGATGTCGTCATTGTGACATTATTTATAAACATTAAATAAGACAACGTTGCCACTGAAATTGTCTCGTAATGAACAGCGTGCAATAGCCAGCAGTAGCTAATGTCTTTAGTGATGTTCTTTAATAACAACAAAGGTTCTACAGTTTTATCTTTAGAGTGTATATATTTGTTGATATCAGTGATAAGTTTGTGATAACAAGAATGTTGCTGGTGTTTCTGTTAGGCTGGGTTGCCAACGGCCCACAGCAGCTGTTCGGTGTAACCCACACTTGCAATACAACTAGCATTGGCAGGGTACTTGCTTACTTCTTCCTCTAAGTGTGTTGCTTTTGCTGCCATTGTGTGGCGAATGCGGATTTTGGATGTGACTATTGTAAGCCATGCAAGTAATACAGCATATGCTAAATTCAGTATTGAGTGCGGTCAAGTTTTGTTAAGTCTTGAGTCTTGACTTTAGTCTTGACTTTGGACTTATCTATGAGCTGGGCTTGATCTGTCTTGATTTTCGCTTTCTGGTTGTCCATCTTTCTTTTGCAACCGTCGAATAACTGCTGCAATAATACGATTAGTTAAATTAACAATATAGAAGTGTTTTCCAGGCCTGTATTGATCAGGTGATGTGTGCAATATTAGTTTGTTTGCCTCCGTGGCCAGTTTGTGGATATAAAAGGAATTTTGTGCAATATTTGTGCCAGCGATGACGTCATTACTTACGCTTGTGTCATCTGCGTAGTTAACGCCGGTAGATAGTAAGTAACAAAATGCCTATTAGTTATCAGATGCTGCACGCTATTTTACTGGACAAAATAATAAACATTACGCTCAAATAACGAACTAGCACGTCCGTTTGATCAAGCTAAGCTCTAATTGTATTGTTTTGACATTGAAAATTGCCAACTGATTTAATCTTCATTTTGGTCTTGACTTTGGACTTGACTTTGGCCTTAGACTAAACTCAGATCAAATTCGGTTTTGACTTTGGTCTTAGACTAAAGTCAAGTCAAGATTTTAGTCTTAGACTAAAGTCTTAGCAAAACTTGACCTCACCCATTGTCACTCTTTGTAGCTGAGTATTTGTAGTACCACTGAAGATAAGTGAGTAATTTTGTGTATGTCGCTGTGAGTGTAAACTTTTAAAGGAGTCTATTAGTTTTTCTTATGTTTGTAGTTAGGTTGCACCACTGTCGTGATCTCAGTACTGAGTTATGCAGCATTAAAACGTAATGTGTGTTTAAGCAAATCACTGTGCAATGTGAGGCTGAAGCTGTGCCACTATACTGATATACAAGTCGATGTAATTATTGTCATCTGTAGTTTTTTTCGATATGCTGGCAGTATATAAGCTAGACTAGTGTTATTGCTGTTACTGTTGTTTTTAGTTAAGCAGCACAAAAGCCAGCAGGTAGAAGACATTATTATAAAAGTATTATGACCGCAGCAGTGTTTAATCAATAGTCAGAGTGGAGCATGTTACACAAATTAGTATTATTTCAGCTGACCATATCTAAGTAACGGTCAAGCTATTGGCGTGGTTGTCATTTGTCTGTCTGTCTGTCTGTCCGTCCGTCTGTAATGGATGTATTGTGGCTATAAGCTTTAGGTCGTAGGGAAAAACTGTTTGCACAAATAGCCATATGTGCAAAACTTGGGCCTGCAAAATTTCAGCAATGTGGCCATGTCTCCATCTGCAGCAGTTTGGCCATGATTTTTAATGGAAAGTTTCAAGCTATAAGTGGCCGTATCTCGGAAATGGTGAGAGATAGAGCCACGGTTACTATTAGTCACTAATATGAAGTGGGATATGCTCTGTCAGATGAGATGGAAATCATTGATCTCAAATGACCTTGAAGGTCAGTACTGCAACAGGAACTGTATGGGCAGTAGTGCATCTTCCCTACCAAGGCGTTTTTAATTGTGAAAAAAAATTTGTGAAATCTGCGTCTGATTTTTTTGTCGGTTATTTACAACTGTTTGTATCGTTTGGCGAGATGATCTTGTGTCACCGCGTGCGACGTGTATCATATTAGCGTTAGTTGTAGCTTTCGAGACAGTGTTCCATCAATATAGCGTGCATGGAACTGTGTCATCCCTGTGAAGTCGCTTTCTCTCTGTGACTGGAAGTCGGACGCTGAGCTTCGGATGCAGACGGTACGATCGGCTTTTCTGAGCGACAGCTGGGCTTCCTGTTTATTATTGCTGTTGTCGTTGTTCCTATTATTAACCTATTACTGCCACCACTGATGTTTATTGTTTTGATTATAGAGTGAAGTTGCATACTTTAGTCTTCCATTTAGCTTTGATTTTCTCTACGTTACCGGCCTCGACTATAAAGATGGTGAGATCTTGTTGTTTAAATTGCATGGCAGAATTTTAACTTTATATATTGTTAATTTTCTTATCTAAACTTTTACATTTGCTACTGTTGTCTGATCTGAGATATATGCTTAATTCTGCCACATTTTGCAGTGATGCTAATCATTGTCTTGACTTACTTCAAATTAAATTACAGATTGTTGAGAGTCATACTGTCATAGGGCTTACACACAATAGTTCTAATATTAAATATGTGTATTATACAATATGTAGGTTTATGTAATGTTATATGGGCAACTAAAAATGCAAGACCATGAAAATGCAGAACCTGGAAAATGATGGACCAGGTTGTATTTGCATATCTTTTGCATGTTTTGCAATTTGGTCTATCATTATCACTTTCTGCATTTTCCAGCCATTGCTCATTCATGGCCATCATTTTCTGCTGCTGCAAACTTAATGCTTCCATATGATGTTATATTGATGTTGATGCATTGGCCAAATGGCCGTGGTGGCCTCATTGATGTTGTGTTGGTGTGTAGATGTATGGCCAAGATGGCCTCAGATGTATCTTGAGGTCTCTTCACTTGACAGCTGGCAGAGATATCGCACTGAGGGATATGGGTGTCTGCTCTTTCCACAGTGTCCTGGTAGTCATTTTTCATTTCATACACGTCTGTCATGTTATTAATCTCATTCACGCTTGTCTGGCACATTACTGTCTGTCAAATCATCATCATGACCGGATTTTACGTAGTGTAAGTTTAATGCACTTGAAGACCATGGTACTATTCACGAGAGTCTTTAAAATGTAGTAAAAATTACGGATAAACACTAGCATATAACATGATAAAGTAAAATCAAATTGTCTTGAATGTGTAGTTTACATTATCAGAAGCAGAAATGTTGTGGTTCCAACAGAACAGGAGAGTTTTCAGTTTTCAACATTACGAGGGTCGTTCGATAAATAAGTTACAAAACAGCGTCATTTTGTTAGTTTTCCAAATATTAAAAATCCGAAATATACGTTTTGTAGAGAATTTAATTTTGAGTAGCAGCTGTGAGTTTCATGACGGTGACATCACTGTGACGTCATTTATAAACATTAACATTAAATATGGCAACGTTGACTCTGAAATCCTCCCATAACGAACTGCGTGCTGTTATTGTATTTTTGTGGGCAAAAAATATAAATTCAAATCAGATTCACTCTGAAATGCATCCAGTATATGGCAACAAGTGCTTTGCGAAACGAACAGTTTACCTTTGGTGTAAAAATGCTGGGTGGGCAGAAATTTGTATCATATACCAAGGTGCAATCAGTCGTTCTTCAGTGGCATGGTCAGCAGTTCTTTGCATCGGGCATTCAGAAGTTTGCTGACAGATAGAAAAAATCTTTAAGTGAACTCAGATGATATGTTGAAAAATGAAACATTAGTCTTTAACATTTAAAGGCATGGCAATAACATTTTTTCGTTTTTATGCTGTTTATCACTTGCGAGTTATGATAGATTACTGGTGGGAAAAATAATACACGTGTAGACTGTGTTCTGAGAGCAGATGCCAAAAAAAATTTACACGTGTTCAGAATAAAATTTCCTACAAAACGTATATTTCGGATTTTTTAGATTTGGAAAACTAACAGAATGACGTTGTTTTGTAATTTATTTATCGAACGATCCTCGTACATAGTTGACAGTTTGTACATATGGTGTACTTGTACTGTGGAGCCCAGTTAGTAGAGCTTTAGCGGTTGACTGTTGTAAACTGTGCTTTATGATGTCAGGTAGCAGAGTGTAGTGGTCAAAAAGTGTTAAAGTTCGTGCCTTATGTCTACTATGTCAGCACTTAGAGTTTTTCGTAGTAGACTGTTGTTGTCAACTGTTGGAGGCCTTTCTTTATGTTTATTGTTTAGGTATTGAAGTCTCCGTAGTTGGCTGCAATAGACTGCTTTATCTTTTCAGTGACAGCTAGTGAAGTGTCAGCTATCAGCTGTTGGAGACTATCCTTTATGTTTACATAGTGAAGTGGACGGTGGTAGAAACTGTGCTTTATGTTATATCAGGTAGCCAAGTATCGGTGGTTAACTGCTGGAGACCTTCCTGTAAGCCCGGAGTCTCAGAGCTCAGAAGATTCTTTATTGGTGGCTCACCTGAACTTGAAGAACCGACCTATACTTCCGTACCATCCGCATTTGAGGTCTGCTCATTACGTAAACTGTCTTTTTTCTATGCAAGAAGCGAGGAATTTGGCCCAGTGCCAACATATTGTGTGGTCACCCATAATTATACTCACCTACTGCATGTAGCAGCCACCCTAATCTTAGCCCTTAGCTTTGAACTTTTTAGTTAAACATTGCCACACCTGGTTACTTCTGCCCTTAGGGAATGGTCATACCAATTTTTGATTTTTTTCTGCCCATATACTTTTTGTTTAAAAGTTAAGACCTTTACAGACAGATTTAATTAGCATAACTCATGATGCAGTCAGTGAGGACTGCTGCACAGTAGTAACAACTACAAAGTTATTGTTACTGAAAGTAATAAATGTTATAATTATACAGTATGTAGCATGGCTGGTAAGAACATGACTCGTAGTGACTAACTGG
>Ga0209671_1006713_pt1 | contig 11856 bp, 5 predicted proteins | sample WorMetHERISLAND2_2_FD_187401 | JGI IMG/M metagenome (GOLD analysis project Ga0209671, IMG submission 187401) | Marine gutless worms symbiont microbial communities from Max Planck institute for Marine Microbiology, Germany - Olavius geniculatus... | ecosystem: Host-associated > Annelida >...
GTAAAATAATTACTACGATTATTTTTAAATGTCTAAAAATATGCCTATTGGATGCAGCAAAAATAAAATTACAGCGAATTTTTGTTTACATGTTTCCATTGTTGTTTGGATACCAATCACGCATAATTAAAATACGAAACAAAACTATTCAAAAATTAACGTCAAAATATTTGACAATCTGGGAGTATGTTTGCACTTATACAATCATGCGTTTAAAAACACTTTAAATTGACATACATCAAAATAAAACGCAATTTTGCTAACTTGTACAAATACGAAACATGCTTGATTTTTTATCATAAATAATAGCCTATACCTATGTGGAAAACTTAATATCGTTTACATTTTAAATACGCATACTTTGCATCGAATACTGTTATTCTGTGACATCAAATAATGTCTACGTTGAATGCCATTAAACAGTAAAATATTTATCGCTAAATTCCGTTGCAGAATAGTTACTCGGAAGATAACTCACGGTTAGTCGGCGAAAGAAGACAAGTTGGAGTTGGTGTAAGCATCGCTACCGAGCTGACAATTTGCACTGAAACAGCGCACGAGCGACAACCAGCTCAGTAGCCTACAGTCGTATCAGAGTAATAGCGCAATGTCTTGCAGACGCGGCGTTCTGTATCTCTTGAGGACGAGCAATAACGCCGGTGCCCAAATCTTGTCGGACACTACTAAACGAGTTATTGCTAGGCGCGTCGTCGGACGACTTGCCCAGGCAGCAGCAGCAGCAGTTGCTGATGCTAAGCTCAGCAGCTGGACAAGGCGCCGCGGCCGAGCTTCGCATTAACGATAATGCGTCTTTTCTGCCGATGCGAGACTACAAATAAGCACCTAATCTCGCCGGCAATTATTTCGCGCACGGCGTCTGATTGCGTTCGCCGGTCTGTCGCCGTTAGGAATTCGAAATATCAGTCGAATTTGAAGCTGCTCCGATTTATTTCCAAACCGCCCGCAGACACCATCTACATTTAAAGTAGGCCTAACGCAGCAATATTTGCACTCTGAGAATTAAGCTAAGTTTCGATAAATTATCGCGCAATAGCAATAATTTTACGTAAATGACAACTGCCACCCAAATACGTATGTCAGTGTTATTCTGACGATTTGATCAGCAAAAAATGCAATCTCAGGCCGTTAATTTACGGCCGAATCTTGACTTAAGGTGTCATGCTAGTGTGCAGGTATATACAAAAAATTTGAGCTAATGCTCACGACACGCGCGAAAGCCTATAGCAGTGCCGGTTCAGTAGTTTAGCTGAAAACTGGCGTGTTCACGCTAAGTTAATATACAAATATTAAATTCTCTATCTGGATCGCATAACGATAGTTCCGTGGCGCCACCTTGTGAATGATATAGACTTGTGTCGCAGCCCGAAATCGCCAAAAAAATCCATAAAACCCCCTATTTTGACGTTCAAGGTCATTCAAGGTCACTGAATTCGGCGCCAATTGAGAGCCAGTGTACGACTTCTTATTAGTGATTAATAGTAACCTAGACCCTATCTCGCACCGTTACTGAAATACAGCGACTTATTGGCCAAAAGTCACAAATTTTGCTCACCCCCTCTCGTTTAGCGCTTTCGTTCGGGGTGACTCCCTTCGAATTTATGGAAAAGCTTAACGGTTCCTGAAACTAGTCTTCCCGGCAGCCGACGGTCAAGATTTGGTGGTCGTAGCTTGCACCGTTTTTGATTGATCCACCCATGTGAATGTGACAGACAGACAGACAGACGGACAGACATAATTGCGATGGCTAAGATGCGCTAAATCAGTAGCTGCTTTCGCGCGTAAAAAGTGACAAATTAAAGTGTTTTTGGCTCACGTGACTTTATTTACGTGTGCTAAAACAATTAACCATACTGTTGAGATCTAGTTCTCATATACTGACTTATTTTCAATATTCTTTTTGCAACAGAATGTTTTTGCAAACTTTATCACACTGAAACTTATCCCTGTCACTTCATTACTTTGTGAAATTTAGCTCTCGAAGCACGGCAACGACACAGCAACGAACTAAAAACAGCGTGACATGCACTAGATGATCTATAGTAACTCGTAAACCAAAAAAAATGCAAAATACAAATTCATCGTTTAGCATGTCGAATAGCAGTCTATAATGCTGTTAAAATAACTTTATTGTGTGAAATAAATGTGCGTGTCATCGATCGTTTCTTCGTCTTCTATCGTTCTGTGATGTCGTCTTGTTTCAGCAGCAGTGCCGCGATTGGTCGGCGAGATTCAGCGCGTGATTACCTGAGTCTGCCTACGAGACTTATTAGTCAGTAATGAGGTTCTGTCGGCTCGCTGTAATTCCATCCGTACCCACGTCCCACTGTTAACAGCATCCTATCTGCGCCGTGTGCTGCCGTAGACGACGATCTCAGTTAATGAGAAATCTTCTGAGGCTAGAAACGCTGAGTTATGTATCAGACATAAGCACACGGTTTGCACTGCTAAAACTGCCACCAAAATACATATGTAGACTACTTGCAAAAAAGTCGTAAACTCAGATACGCAAATCTGTCGTCACACGGTACAAAGCCTAACAACTTAAACTTAACATCATAGAAACATTGACGAAACACGTCGCCACGTTATACGTAAACGGCAGAAAATAAAAATGCTCATTTCTTTTTGCAAAACATAGCCAACACCTGATCACGTTCTTTAGATCGCAAAAAAACATCCGAAAATGAGCATTGCTCATCTGTTCGCTGGTATAAATCAGAAATAATAAACCAAATACAAAAATTGGCAATATTAAAAACATAATCATTTGGTTAGTTGACAGAAATATAGTCTGCGGGAAAACCTATACTAAAAAACTCACCGTGCAGCTCGGTCTTTTAATTGTTTTAAAAAGTTCTGTACTCCGTGTACGACTTTTGTATTAAGTACATTAATAATAAGCTAAAAATGCGCTAAAAGTTATACGTAGTTGCATTGGTAGTCGCTATGACAGATTTTTTGCTGACATTGGAAAGAGCTTTTGCTCTATGCCACGTGAAGCCAGTAATCTCGGGTCGTATAACTTCGTGCTTCGTGCTACGTAACTAGACCAAACGACAGTCAGCTTGTGCTACTCCAAAGTTCTGCGCCGAAAGGACACTGTTTGCCGACAACGTTCTTGGTTATTACTTTTAGCTAGGCTATTCCACCTATTCCCACATATTTATCCGTAACGTGGTCTGTCTGTCGTCTGTCACACTGTCACATTTACGCGCTCCTGACCAAACCGTTCGACGCATTTGAGACATTGCAAGACGCACGGTTACTTTCTCAGCAGCTGGAATGTTTTGTGTAAGACACGTTGAACGTCGCAATGATTATGATGCTCCGCCATTTGTCCGGTACCAAATTACAGCGTAGGCCCTAGAGGCCTATTGCTAGGTGACATTGACAGAGGCACGTGTGTGTGAGCGAACGACTAGGCCAAGGTCGTACATGATAGCGAGTTGATGGGAGGTTGATGGTGTAATAATTGCACTGCCACGTTATGTCGACTGAACAATTCACTGCCAGGTACTTTCGTGTAGTACTACAATAGCACAGCTCTGCGAATGCTGAAACTGATCTCCATGGTAACAGCCGAGCCGCGGCCGGTGGAATATAAAAGCACGTCGACAGCTCTTCAGCTCACGGGCGGCAGGCAGCGCGGCGCTCCACAATGTGTTTCCGTCCACTGTGCTGACGACACGTGTCGCTAACGACGTTCTGATGCGGCTGGCGCGGTGTTGCGGAAGCTGAGATGACATCAAAATGGTCAATTTGTCAGCGACGGCGCAGACAAAACGAGTGTGACAAACGCAATGCGACGCGACATGACGGCTGGCTATGCATGGCGCTGACGTACTGGAGTGGTCGCAGCGGCCGGTCTGCGAGTGCGCTACGACTACGAGGCGACAGTCTGACAGCTGATTGTTACAGATGCGTGCTCGCCGGCCGGCCGGACGGACGGACGCACGGCGACACCATCTGATGACGTGTGACCAGTGTCCTCAGAACCTCAGCTGCTGCTGCTGCTGCTTTACGACGTTTGATTGCACCGACGGCGACGACCGCCGCGCCTGCCTGCTAGACGAGTCTGGTACTCAACCTAGCTGCTGTCACCGAGTCCATTGTGAATTCACGGCACGTCCCCTGCTTCATCCTCGTCCGCCCGAGCTGGCTCAGTCTCGAGAGCGCGGTTATCTTACTATAACAGCCTGTCGACAGCCTTGCGTCCGCCGTCAGCTAGCGACACTCCGGTAGAAGGGATGATGTGGCTACTCGCGGCTGCAGCAGCAGCGAAGACGTCGAACGACGGACGAGTCGCACGTACGACGTCGCCAGTGCGACGCAGGACGACAATGACGACGACGGCCGCAGATAATGACTAAGCCGTTGGCGTGATGTACGCCGCTGTCTTGCCCCACGATATGAAATTTCTCCGTGTTTCCCGTGCGCTACATTGCTGACATTATGCGCGCGAAGAGTTGTGATACTGCAGGGCTAATTATACTCGGCCCCACGATATGCATGTAGCGGATTTCCGCCGCGATACACCACATGTACTTCCGGTTAATCGACAAATAACGATCTTATATTTGCTGCAACATATAAGTTAGCTACATGGTCAAACTATACGCTCAAAACGCGGTCAACAGCTAAAAATTATAAACTGGGCATATACAGTAACAGAGTTCTTCGCTTACATCCATGCTAGGAAAAACGAAATGAATCCTAAAAATCAGCAGATTTATTGCCTAAATGCCTATACGAAGACAGTTTAACATGTAGCGATCTGCAGAGTGTTTTAACTATGGCGGGAAGAATGTTTGCAACGTGCAAAAAAAGCTACGAAAGGCAATGTGCATGATCAAAAACTAAAAAGAGAGATGCTCATGTCCGTGTCGATGCCACTGGATGGATAGGTTCAAAAGTGGATGGACTAGTATGTGCGACGATGGCCGGAATGACGCGGAAGTCCACACCACAATCAATGCGTAGCCTATTTTGTGTCTAAGCTTTGTAAGAGGGTGAGACCTATAGTGATCGTAGTTGTTAACTTTTTTAAATCTCAAAATGGCAATACAGAGAGCATGCTTAATGTCGTCTTACACTGAGTGGGGCATAAAACGAATAATAAAATGCATAGGAATAAACGTAAAAGCAAGCCGTTTATAGACTGCGTTCCTGGATATGAGCGGTGCTGCGGACGAGCTGTAAATCACAATACGCTGAAGAGCATTTACATGTAGGCCTACCAGGAACTCTAATCATTGGTTTGGTGTCCGACATTTCCCCATACGGACATTTCCCCGCCTATTGTTGTAGCTTCGACATTGCTTGTAACAGCGTGCCGGGCTGTGAAGTGTGTTTTGTTCGTTGTTGGCGCCATGGCTTTGGTCCGGTTAGTGCTTCAAGACTTGACTCAGCGACGGTATTAGGCCCTATGTGCTGCAAAGCGGTTGAGGAGAGTTGTTGTGAAAAGAGCTTAGTTTTCAGACGGCGACGCGTTGGCTCACTTAAAATTCTTTGAAGAATTTACGAGCGTTTGGCGAGTTGCGATATGACAGCGAAACGCCGGTACGGTTCAAGCGAGAGCCGCTGGGCACAATTAACCGTTTCGTGCGTGCGACTTTTATTCGCGCAACGACAGTACAATGCAATGCAATCAGTCATTTCCAGAGAGCCGTTTGGGGAAAACGTTCAAGATCGCTGACAACAGTATTAAACGTTAGTAATGTTCTACACTGTGTCCCCAAAAAAACATCCCCGACATTTTTGGCTGTAACTTGAAAACCCATTATCAGATTTTGATAATTTTGGGGACGAATATTTCTGACACAACCTGACATCAAATGACCATTTAGTTTCCCACCTCACCCAATGTATGCTTTTGCACTACCTAGGGAAAGCAGATCAAGCGAAATATGTGTTGAAATAAACAGGAAACCCGAAAAAACATCCTCGACATTATTGATCGTAACTTAAAGAAAGATTAACAGATTTTAATAATTTTTGGCAGAAAAATTTCTGACACAACTGACTATTAAATAAGTGTTTTAGTTTCCACCTCACCCACCGTCTGCTTTTGCACTACCTGGGGAAAGGAGACCAAGCATAATACGTGTTAAAATGAATGAAAAAACGTTCGTAAATTCCGTCTGTCCTAATCTGTGGGCCCCAACAGTCGGTCTATTACAAGGTTTGACTGTTATGCAGCAGTATGACTGACTACAAGATGAAGTTTTGGAATGTTTGTGAAGTCAAGAAGCGACTGGTATGGCCTGGATTGGTCTGGAGCAGAATTTTATCGATTCTGCTATCAATGAACGGAGAAAGCATCACCTTGCCTGTGTTCGCATAGTGGGCTACCACTTCAAGCAATTTTACTAGTCAGTTAAAAAATGTACAATTGGACGAATTGTCAGCCAAAGTGTCAGAAATGTGAACAAAATGTGTTTTTACGCGTTATGTTAATTAAGCAATCATATCGCATTGGATAAAAAAAGTGATATTTCGCTGGTTGGGTTTTCCCCAGGTAGTGCAGAAACAAACGTTGGGTGAGGTGGGAAACTGAACGGTCATTTGATGGCAAGTTGTGTCAGGAATATTCCTATGAAAAATTATCAAAATCTGATAATTGGTTTTTAAGTTACAGTCGAAAATGTCGGGGATGTTTTTATTGGGACACAGTGTACAAACTCATTTAGTTTTGAAGTGACGTTTGAAGAGACCAGTTACAACTATACCCCAAACTACATTGTACAAAAATCCAGATAAATCGAAATTTGAGAACATTTTCGGTTGGTATTCAGATTAGCCGAATTAGCTGGAAAATTACAAATACGGCCAAAATTCGACTAAATGCAAAATTACAGCAGGATATTTTTTTTTAAAAAAATGAAGCTAAAACTGCTAGGCTATTGGTACGGCTGCCGGATTAATATAAGGTCCTACCCGGGCCGACTATTGATCCGGCCGACGATTTGGATGGCCTCAGCCGGTACGTACAAGCACCGAATGGTGCTCATAGGTACTGGCTAAGGACGTATGTATCCTTGCGGCGGTATAGCGAGCACCCTTCGCCGTGCCGCCGCAAGAATACGGTGGCAGCCGAGCAACTGACGACCTCAGCCGTAGCCTCACGGATCACCAGTCGGCCAACCAGAAACTCAAGCCTAGCAATTAAGTAGACCATCACGGATAGCCGGTCAGCAAGTTTTCTGTTTGCGTGCAGAAACATTGAATTTACCACGCATATTCTAGGCAAATTTATAATGTCCTAATGTCGCATAAATCTTTGAAAAACGCTAACCCTAACCCAAATCCTAAACCCTGAACCATACACGGTAATATTCACACGAATTCTAGTCTTCGTGTGCTCGTCGTACCGCAGCAGGTACATTGTACTCATTAGCATTCGTTAGAGGGCGACTGCGATTGCATAAAAATGCATGCATTCGATCCGTGCATACGTACAGTGGAAAGTAGAAAGCCCCGCTTACTTTGCCGGAATAATAGCCAACAAGCTACTGTTACGGCTGCCGGATTAAGTCACAGCGAAATAAAATCGCATCTGTGTACGCAACACATGACGCTATACAAAATGCGTTTTTGACTGATTGATTGATTGATTTAGATATTTTTACGAATCATGTGATTAAGGCTAGACCCATATTTAGTTCTTCGTAAGAAAATGGCAATGGAATTTGCAAATAATGCGATCATTTAAGCGTTTTGAAAAGTAGCATGCTATAAAATAACACGCGTCTTGCGTCGTTTTCTGTAATTTTTGCATACAGCTAATTTTTAAAACTAACAAACAGCAAATTGCATGTGTGTGCATTGTGCTGTAGAAATTTTTTAATAACGTTATGCTTAGGCCCTACTTACAACTCAAGCGTAGGCCTATGTGATTAGGTCTAACGACCTGAAATAACATCGTGTTTGCGTGTGTAGGCCTATTTCTTCTACGTTGCTTTTAAAACAATTGTACTAGGCCTACATGCATCGCGACGACATAGATATGCCCATATGTCAATTTTGTCGAAGTCTGTGCGGAAAAATGTCCGTTCCTCATCGTTATGCCGATGTGCGGCTTAAGAATTCCAAGACGCACATCATGGCATCAGCTGCAGTGTTTGCTCGTCACCATAGCGACAGGTTTACAGACAGACACCGGGACGGCGTCGGCTAAACGACAGATGATGGATCGTTCGTGTCTGTTATATGACCTCTTATAGATCAGACGACGAGCGACGCTCTGTCCGTCGCACACTGATTTAACGGAATCCCGTGAGCTGGCCGTAATAAGCCGTTATCCATCACGTATTTAGCGACGCTCATCAGTCACACTAAACTTAGCGCCGCGGGCCGAGCGCTAATAAAATGCCCGAAGAAACTACTGCTTTACAGCCGGGTCGTTCGCCGAAACGAAGGCCTGTGACACATTCAACAGTTTATCTTGCTTTACGACTACTGAACGCCAGCCAACGAACAATTCTGCTGTATCTAGATCTAAGATATTTCGAACTGTTGCACTTAATGCATCCTGTATGCACTTCTGTCGCTATCCAACCGAATCATAATTTTCAACACTGTGATACCGGTACGCATCTTAAGTTAAACGCTTACTTAAGCTTACGTAGGCCTATATTACCGAAACAGAATTAGTTCTTACAGTCCGATGATATTCATTTTATTTGTTCGACGCTTCAAAATCACAGTAGCAAACACGCGACAGACACTACATGTATCCTATGCCGAATGACATAGTAGACCTAATTTTCGATTTCCTGCAAAGATAAACCTAAATCAATCAAACTATGGTTATGCATAGGAAAACTCTAAATACCTCTGGGCAATCGCTTTCTCTCCGCGATCGGGATCGGACGCTGGCGTTTGGACATAAGCGGTACGGTGACTACGGTCGGCCTTCCCTAGCGACAGCTGGGCTCTTGTTTATAATTGTAATTTTCTAGCACTTGAAGTTGTCGACAGCGGCGTCGTGGGTTAACTTAAAGAAGTAGGCGCAGCAGGAATTTGCAATTTTCAGACAGGCACTGAAAATTTCCGACAGAATTCCAACAGACAGCAGCAAATCAGGGTATTCAGAATTTCAGTTTTGCCCCTAAATTTCCTCAAAATGGAGAATTTTCAACCCCAATTTATGCACTTTGGACAAAAATTTTTTCGACAAGAAGATTTTTCAACGACTTTCAGACAGCCCAATTTTGCGAACAATTGTCTTCCCCTGCTCTACAGTCACGACGCCACAGGTTGTGGAAACTTCGAAAGAGACGCTCGCCACCTGCCTATAACGTGCAAGACAAAACATTACACGCAAGGATAGGTCATAAAGTGCTGAAAATGTACTTTCGCATTTATATGAGTATCCCTCGTTGTCTTCTCTTAGGCTTACATTTTTAGTACGGTAAAACGTCGGTAACCTTTTAAAAAAATTAATAGGCCTAACCCATATTACTAAAAAGATACATGACATTATTGTACGCCATTACTACGCTATATATAGTCATTAGTCACTCATTACAGTTTCCATCTAGTCGTCGGCCGACGCTGTTAAATTAGAAGAGTTGTAATTATCGCGGTCAGAGACCGGAGACGTTTTCAACCCCATGCAGGTGGAAATCGATCGGCGTTGGGGAAACCGATGCTGCCTGCGACACAGTGGCATATTAATCCATGGAGAAATAAACAGGAAATTTCTCGTCGTCGGTTACAGTTCTCGACACATGCGCAGTCTGAATCTGATGATTTCCTGTCTGGCGAATTGTGGGCGCGCAAGAACCCACGATTCGGACTAGATTGAGACGAACGAGTCGGTCGGCGACAAACTAGTTTTGTGCTGTTTAATGTAGTGTTTACACGAGTCGATCGTCGCCGCGACGATCGTTTCGTGTATTCACTACAGGCGTTCGGTCGCCTCGATTATGCAAATGAGCGCCAGTCACAACGCAACGTTTGGCGGGGATATAGGCCTATGTAGCCCACTGTGTTATTACGCTATTGTTGACGTCACACTGTTTACGTTGAAAATGGGCCTAAATGTTCTGCTCCGCAAACAACAGTGGGCTTGTTGTTAACACGATCCAGCAAACGTCCAGCAATTCACGTGTATTTTGAATACATTTGCTAAAAGTTTGCTGGACGTTTGCTGGATCGTGTAAACACCCCATTAATGTTTTCCCGTTACATGAAACGAAAGTCGCTAGTTCGCAACAGTCATCAGCTAGCCTATGGTCTGCTAGCTGTGAAGATGTCGGATCCGTGGTGTCCCCTAGCGAGTAGCGTACTACCAAATCTTCGAACCGTTAGATCTAGGCCTAGGCTATACTTTATCGCCACTTTCAACTTCCATAATTTTATTACGCGCGGCAGCTAGGTGCTAAGCGCGGCATAGCTATCGTAGAGGCGTCTGTCTGTCCGTCACACTCTGCAGATTTATTAAAACGATGCAAGCAAGGATCACGAAATGCATGTAGCCCGATGATGTATGCCTAGGCCTATTCACCGCGTAAGCTGCATAAACTGCAGTTTTTTCTGTCACAAAATTTCCTGCTCAGTGCGGGGTGAACCGTGAAAAGATGGGATTCCCCTCGAACGAGGGCGTCAAATAAGAATACGTACCCCCTAAAAAGTCGTAATTTTATCGCTATTGACTCATCTAGCGTGACAACGGTTGCAGACAGGCACAAACCTGATGTTTATCATGCTGGCGAGCTTTTCGGGAGTAGGCCTAGGTCTATAGGTCTAGCAACATTGATAACCTCGAACGACCTTGAACCCCATGGGGTTTTAGTGATTTTTTTGCGTTTTCAGCTGCGGCGTCTATTTCGACAGTGAATTGACCGAAATGGCTGGAGATAGACCAAGACAACCTGATAATGAAATTTCCAGCATTGAACGTAGCCTACGTAGCCTAGATTTTGGCACTTTAAATATCGGCCCCTTATAGGTTTAAGAAGTCCTCCGTACGGGGGCGTCAACCAAAAACGTCACTTAAGAGTTGGGGATCCGGACCACCAAGAATTTATTACTTTAATTTTTCCCCTGTAAATCGTACCTTTGAAACACTGTTACTGCTGCATGAACAATATATACGTTACATACTGAGACCCCCAGTAATTTACTGAAATGACGTCACGGCCACTGGCGTTAACGCCGGTAAAATAAGCTTATGGATATCCTCTTTAAAATGCACTTAACCTGTAGGGGGCCTATATTTTGGAAATATCCACTAATTAAGCGTGAAAATGGTTGCAGATAGACGTAGACTTGCTGCTTACCGCGTAACAAACACTGCTGACGACTTTCAGTGGGTATAAACATTGATAATCTTGAACGACCTTGAAATTTAAAAAGCGAGTTTGTACTTTTATGCGATTTTAGGCTGCGACTCATACTTCAATGGTAAACTGCATCGAAATTAGGCTACTAGAGATATTGGGACAACCTGCCTATGAAATTTAACAGATTGTTTGCATAAAACTTAAATTTAACCGTCTGGGTTTCGACCTCCTATGCCTGTGTGTAAAGCGTCCTCCGTACGGAAGCCTCAATTTAGGCAGTTTTTCAAAACGCATGATTACTTTATTGAATGCACGTTGTAGACTGATTACCATGTGGCAGCACCGATGGTGTCGCGCGTCACATGAGCATAGATCACATTATTTGTTAAGGCCACTCGGCGAAGAACGATAGTCCGACGGTAGGCCCTCGCCTCATATCTATAGGGACCAACTAAATTCACGATTTCACGGCCGTGACATTTTCCGTGAAATTGGCCTTCTTCCGTGAAAAACGCCGATTTCCGTGAAATCCGTGATTTTTCGTGAA
>Ga0209671_1006714_pt1 | contig 11854 bp, 6 predicted proteins | sample WorMetHERISLAND2_2_FD_187401 | JGI IMG/M metagenome (GOLD analysis project Ga0209671, IMG submission 187401) | Marine gutless worms symbiont microbial communities from Max Planck institute for Marine Microbiology, Germany - Olavius geniculatus... | ecosystem: Host-associated > Annelida >...
AGTAAAGGCAGATTAACATGTGAAGCTTGTACCAAATTATAACACATCGAAGGCAAAATTTACCAACCATGATGAAATTTTGCAACTTTGCACAACAATTGACTGTCAATATATAAACAGAAGAAGTGTATTGCTTTGGCTTTGTTTTGTTTAAAAATCCACATAGCGAAATAGAGTGCGATTTTACCAGTTTAAACCACGGCAGAAGCATGTCAATCATGGTGCATTAAGATGAAGAGCAATCTTGTTGAACATTGTAACTCAGTGTTCAACATGAGTACTGTTCACTGCAATGATCAAGGGGCTAATCGTTTCCAACACTGCCTCATATCTGAATCTACATAATGCATGAATGTCACATTTTCAGCACAACTTGGTTATACTTTTTGTTCAGCTGGCTGCTTTCTGCATTTGCATGCTTAGTGTTGTGCTTTAGCTTTACTTGCATTGATTTATTTGTGATCATATGGTGCCATTTATTTTTGGCAAGATTTATTTAATGGTTCAGAATGGTTTTAAACATTACATGTTTGCAGCCATTGTGTTTAAACCAGCCAGGCATTCTTGCTAAAGTTAGAGTAGATTGTAGGTAAAATTGTATTTTTTGCTTTCATGATACATTGCGAATGACATTGTGTTGGATGTTTGGCCTGTTAAAGCTTTAGTCTTCCCATGCCCACATGCTGAGCTGCAGCCTTTTTGCACGCATGGTTTTCTGCTTATATCTACTGCTTTGCGGCTCTGATAGTTTATGTTGCTAACTAGAAAGCAGTCAGAGCCCGCACACCTCCGCCAAGGCAATGTTGTTCGCTAGGTAGCAGCACCATGTTGTTTTGCAGCGGTTTCCCTTATGCCCCATTGAAAGCAATGGTAACGAAAATTTCAAAGTGATCCAGAATCCAGGATTCCTTCCGGATCACCCCCAAAATTGAATCACTGGTAGTTTGTGCCATTCCCGACATACCTTCAAAATTTCAGAAAGATCTGTCCATAACTTTTTGAGTTATCTTGCTAACGCACAGACAGACAAACAAACAAAGTCTGGCAAAAACATAACCTCCTTGGCGGAGGTAATTACCTGCAGTGCATGCAAATGCATAGTGGTCAAAACAGTGATGCACTGATAAGGCACCGCTCAATTATCTAACATTTGATCAATTAGTTATTTGCCAATTGCCGAATATTGTATGTAGTGACAAAATGCACACACTGTTACACTTTATCACTGTTACACTGATGTAATGAGCAGGATTTTGGTTCCCATTTCCAACTGTAGAATTCTTGCAATGGTTTGGAAATATGCTATTTACAGAACTACCATTATGGTTAATTACATATGCATGTATATAATGGAGTTCGTACAATGTTCGGCTTAGCTCGTTTTTTTGTGTTTTGTGTTTCTGTAATGGTTAAACTTGCCGTACCATTACTATGCACGTTTGTGTGCATTCTGTCTGAAAAGGCTGTCCCCGAAATGACCTACACTGTGTCAGTCGGGACGTTAAACCCTACTCACTCACTCACTCTTGTGTTTGTGTGTCACACGAGTGCATCACCAGCAGAACAGTACACTGAGTACAAAGTGTGCCGATACTGGGCATGAGAGTCGGCTGATACGGATTGGCGAAAATCTGTGCTGCGCAACTGAACTGAACTGAGATATTTCAGTTCAAGTTTAGTTCAATTAATTTGTCATTTTGTACATTTTTTACTGGCTATTAATTACCAGTGCATCTCTGATCTCTGGTGTATGGTCTTTTGGCCAGCATGGCTACTGTCTTGTGCTAGTTGTTAGCTTGCCTGTGCAGAGTCCTTTCTGTTATGTGATTATCGCAGCTTGTCGTTAAGCTGGAAAGGAGACCTGTGAGACATTGGCAGGTTGGTGGCAGGCTGGCTAGCACAGATGTAACTTGATACTGCTGACTTATATTAATCAGTATCTAGACAGTGGTGCACAATTTTGAAATATGGGCCTCATATTATTTTTTTTATCTTGTAGTCTTTGCTGGCCAGACTGGCATTGCTAAATGCTATTATTGTTTCTGATGAAAAGCAGCAGATGTTTATTGTATCATATATTTTGTGGAGTTTAATGGCGTGTTCTCATCTGAAATTGAAGGTCTGTGCATCTTAAAGGTCCATGGCCACGGTAAAACTCACTTGTGAAATTTATGTAGACCGCAAATAGACATTTCACCTTGTACATATAATATGTTGATTTATGCTTTATAAATGTATGAAATTAATGTCTACATATAACAAAAATGACATTATGTTACGTTATGCTTAAAAATCTGATCTTGGCATGTGGCCGGAAATGATGTCACCGGTTGAATGCAGTCAGTGTTTACAAATTAATTTTAATATTTTTAATGACAAAAAATACTGTGTCTCATGTCAACTGCAGCAGTACATAGGTAGAAATACAATTTTATAATGCTTATGTTTCTATGCGTATTTCACATTAACGACATGTTCAACTGATGACGTCATCAGCCTGCCAACGTGGCATCTCATTTTCTACGGCATTTTTGTAGGTCATCAATTTCAAATGTAAATTTCTTTGTGTTGACAAAATGCTGGTCGCTGATATTACTATCATAATTATCAGAAAAATTATGCTGTTTTAGGAAAATGGATAAAATATATGTGTTAATTTTGGTGTCCATGGATCTTTAACACAAATCTAATAAGGCAGTAAGTAAAATAGTGAATGGATAATGAGAAATAATATTTTGTTGTTTTTTTACATTGTGAACTGGATAAGAACCCATCTGGATAATGTGCACCACTGTTCTAAGGTTTTATCAGCATTTCATGGCTTTCACTCAACTGTCTTACTCCAGTAGACATCACATGAGCAGAGCTGGAAAATGGGTCTGAAAAACGTAGGTTTTTACATGTTTATTTGTTGTGCAATTTATAATACTAATCATATTTAGTGTTGTATTTTAATGGTGGTTTTTGTGTTTTGACATTGCATCCAACCTGCCTTAACAAAAAATGATTTGACTTGGTTAGTGGTATATAGGATGTTCTTTTATAGTCCTAGTAAGTCTTGTGTCGTATGTTCTTTGTACACTGAGATCGAAAGAAATCTACAAACATTCTCCAAAAATTTTGGCATTTCAGTCACGCCTATAAGCTGTGTTGAGTGCCGAGAGAATTAGACGGAAGATTATCGGAACTGTTCACAGTGTTCAGTGCTGTACTGTGTATCACTGTTGTCATGGTCGTTCGTTCTAGGTTTTTGTCATGCTGGTTTTTCTTTGGATTTTTTTTGATATCTCTGTTTGTTTGCACGTGTTTTTTCGACATTGATGCTTCAATTCATTTTATGGTTGTTGTTGTGCAGTTTTGTGCTGTATTTTCTCTGACTGTTATGCATTTAACAGTCAGTATTAGTGCCGTTGATTAATTAGTACATTTCAGTTTGATGTATTTGCAGCGTTCTTTGCTTAGATATGCATATCTGTTACCGGTACCAAAAATTGTCTTGATGCCAGATTTTAATCCTGCATTTCATTAAGCTCACTCATTGGTACCCAGTTTGTTTCTGGTTGTAAGTTACGATGGTGCAAGATGAGATGACTTTAATACAGTTCAGCTCTGCTAATTTTTGCCTTGGCTTTTCAACTTCCAATGTGCGTGAGCTTGAACACCTTATGGCATTGCTTATCATATGTACTCATAAATAAGTTGTGAATCATTCTTAGGTTGATGTACTACCAGTGTTGAGACACTCTGGCAGATACCAAATATCTCGTCGGTATTATTAGGTAAACCTGCATTGAAAAACTGCCACAAGCTTATGCAAAGTTGATTTTATTTTTTTTTGTTCCATTAATGATCAAATACTGTATTACCGTATAGGTTTTAAAACATCTGAATCGATAGATTTTAAAAAGTTATTTTCAGTAAGTAAAAACACAAATGAAGTAACCAGCAGACTTTTTAGCTAAGGTTGAAGTTGGGCTTTTTTAAAAACGGGAAAAAACTCTCTGGGTTGGACTTTAAAAAACGGGTTTTTTTTTCAACTTTGTGATGTACCTGTATTTGTTGTCCAAAGGCAACGATGGGTTTACGAGAAAGACGCTATGCATATCGTGACTTCATCACACCAAAGCAGACCAGGAAGAAGGTCAGTTTGAACTGTCCTGTTCCATCAGCTCTCTGAATTCACATTTGTTATGTTGTGGCATCGTCAAAACAGTGCTGACATTGTGCTTTCATCTTTGGCTCAGGTTTGGTAAAAATTTGGAGTCTTCAGGTTTTCACATAAATGTTACATAGTTAATATACAAAGCCTTAAGCTGTATGCAGTTTTGATGTTATCACCTGATTGATTTAAGATATGGATTTTTGAATTTGGAAGCATTAAAGCTGTTGAATTTTAGAAATGTCACAGCACCAGATAGAAGCTCCTACAGGCAGAAAATGTTGCGCTGCCGTTTCGTGGCATGTGGGGTTCACAAAGGTCAACCTATTCGACTTTAGTTGGTGGATTCTAGTTGCTTATCACAACATTTTTAAGGCAGTCATGTTCAGTTCGGAGTTCTCAGTATATATTTTTTTGGTTGGTTGGAGTTCCAAAGATGAAGTTTTTGGTCTGTAGAAATTTTGAGGCCATATTTTTATAGTCTCAGTGATTGTGTTGAAACTCTGTTTCTGGTTAATCGAGACTTGGCATTGATTTCTTTATCTCTGTTTTCAAGCTCAGGTCTTGAGTTTTTGAATCTTGTTTTTAGTCTTAAAAGCCTGAGTTATGAATTTGTGTTCCTATGATGGCATTTTTACTAGGGCTGCAGGAATTGATTAAAAATTAGTCAATCAAAATTTTTGTAATCTATAAAAATTTTGATATTTTTAACAGCCTAAGATGACTGATGGTCAACGAACATTTGTAATCTAATTTTATTTTGCATATGGTGTGTGATAAGATTTTGACTTGCATAGTGTTTTTAACAGTCTGCACTTTGTAGGCTCTGTGACTACACGGTTTGTGCAGGCTTCTGAATCATCATTTTTTGCGACAGTTAACATCAATCAGTGCAGTCTTTCTTGACTACAAAAATTAATTAATCAATTAATTGCGATTAATTTTTGGAAATTAATTGAGTAAAAAATTGTAATTAATTGCAGCCTTACTGTTTATCTTAGCAACATTGTGTTATGCCTATTTGTCAGAATCAGGATGGTGCAAACACTGCACGTGAGCAGCCAGTGGAATCACCAGTAGTCACGAGCGAGGAACCAACCGAGAGTGTATATGAACAGTTGTTCAGTGCTGTAGTGACTGCTACGGATGGATCTCGTGTTCTCTGCCAGCCATTCAAAGTGCTGCCGTGCAGAACGGTTCGTACTTACTGATGTCCCATAGTCCCTGGTTGTCTTCACTTTATGACTTAGACTTTTGCTGAGCCACTTCGCTGAGGAGACCTAAAACATAGTGGTGAACGCTGAAGTCTGTACGAGAAAGCTGAGCAGAAGTCCAAAAGTACTTTGACCAAAGTTGGACTAAACTTTGGTCGAGGTACTTTTTGACTTTTGCTCAGTTTTTTCATTGAGCAGAAACTTTGGACTTAGACCAAAGTTTTGACTGAATGGAAGGCTCAGCAAAATCACTGATTTTTTTGCTGAAGTATGTTTTAGACTGAACTTAAGCTCAGTGATCTGGTTCAAAAAAAAAGTTTAAATCAGTAAATGAAGTCACCTACTGTGTTGTGTGTGCGTTAATGTAATGATATATGTGTGATAATTTCAGACCGATTAGCTTTTTTGTCATTGTTTGACAATACTGATCTTGATTTTATATTGGAGTCATTGTGTACTTGGTAGTTGCTGTGAAATTTGTAATCTTTTTATACTTTTCTATTCATATTTTTGTACGATTTCACATTCACAATAAGTACCATACGAGGGCCATCCCAAAAGTTTCCAGTCTCGACATATTAGACAGTAATATTTTCTACAATCTATACATCAGTGAAACGTACATTTTTTAACGAACTTTAATGAGTTGGTAGCGGATATGATGTCGTTGTAATTTATGATGCCATATAGCTCTAAACCGAAACAATTTGGAATGCTAACGCAAACAGCATAGAATCAGGCTCACTGTTGCATGACAATTTTCTAGTCTGTAGGTAGGTTTACCAAAGTGGAGCCCCGTGGCATCTGATTTTGTGAAAGCTCTAACAAATACATTTGTGAATTTCTCATTTGAATATGTGAATATAGAATAGCCTACATTTGCGCTAGCCACAAATAATAGCATTCGAGTCACTAACGATTTCATGCAAATACGAGGGACATTCAAAAAGTTTTGAGCCTCAATAAATTAGACAAAAAATTTTTGTTGTCTATATATCAGTAAAAGGTACCCACCTTGTGTATACGTGTGAACAGACTGTGGAAGTGACGTCATTGTAATTTATGACGTCATAGAGCATTAAGCTGAAACGATTTGGTGCACTAACACAAGCAGCATTTGAATCAGTCTGGTTGTTACATGAAAATTTTTCAGTCTATAGCAGGATTTACCAGAGTGGGGCTTCTTGGCATCTGATTTCACGAAAGCCCTGACATCTACGTTTATGAATTTCTCATTTGCACCTGTGAATATTCTATAGCCTAATCTGTGGTAGCCGCAAATCAAAGCACTTCAGCCAAAATATGATGCAATGCCAATATTTGATGGTATTGGACAATTTTTATTAAAAATTTAACTGTTAATTATATCATTTGTGTGAATGAAAGGCCAATCAAAATTTGTGACTAGTTATATGGGTCCCTGATGGGCAGAGGGGCTGGGAGGGGCCCGGGAGCAAGCCCTGCACAATTTTCCCAAATTTCAGTACTGCAGTCCAGTCCAAAGTCTACAGTTATCCAGTTGGCTGTTCATGACTATGACTTTCTACACCAAGACCACTCTGCATACAGCAACGACCTTACTCCCAGTGGCTATTATCTGTTTTGAAATCTGATAATGATGGTGTCTGCTATTCATGATGATGAATGACTCAAGCTTCTTTTGTTGATGCTGAAAATCAGTTCTGTTTAATGCTCTGTGATGTCATAAATTACAATGACGTCATATCCGCAATCGACTCATTAGTGTTTGTAAAGGATGTACATTTCGCTGATGTATAGATTGTGGAAAATATTGTTGTCTAATATGTCAAGGCCATAAACTTTTCGGATGACCCTCGTAGGTGTGATTTTCACCTGAGGATTGTGTGAACTAAATAACTATTATCTATTGCAACTGTGTGCTCAAAACTGTGATGATGCAATTTTGTCTTGAATGATTTTTGTCGAAATAAATGATGGTGCAGTTTTCTGTTTGGGGTAAGCTACATATGATAGTGCGATCTAAATTAATAATTGATGAAAAAATTTTGCTTTCATAAAACATTTGTAGTTGATAATTTCAATAATAAGTCAGATTAAACTATGTTTTAGTTATCTTAGTGTCAAAAACATGTATAATTTTCATTATTGCTAAAGCTAGTTAGATAGCCAAACCACATGTTTTTTATCTTCATTGTTGTAAATGATCAGACTGTGACTATTGCATTTTGCAGCGTAGTGTAGCAACAGTGTTAAGGTGAAGTGGGCAAAACTATAGTCATTTGCTTCAAGTTTCTTTGTGATGTTGCATGCTGAAAATTATTAATATTGGCCGAAGTTTTCCAGAGTTATTCCACAAATAAAAGTGGCACATCTTTTGAGACACAGTGTGTGTGTTGTTGTTCTACAGAAGTATGTGGACTACTACCAGGTGATTCCGGAGCCGATAGACCTGCGTACAATAGCGCAGAAGATCCAGTCACAGACCTACCAGAGTCTGGATGATATGCTCAAAGACTTGACTCTCATGATTCAGAATGCCAAGTATTTCAACAAGCCGAGTTCACTCATCTACAAGGTCTGCTGCGATCTGCAAGTGAACTTTGTGAAGATTCTTTAAGTTTGATGTGGGCCTTAAAGTGATGATTTTGGGTATTAGAAGGGAAAGAACCCCTTAGTCTCGCAGATGGGACTATCTCGCTGCAACACATTGTCTGGGTTTTTTCAGGTCAAACCCAGGTTTGTCAAGTAAACATCCGGAAATTTGCCAGTTTAATGGTGGCATGGTGGTTTAATGGTAACGTGTCGGGACTTAATCGAGTAGTCGTGGGTTTGATTCCTGGTCGGGACACTTGTCAGGTGGCTACTGCTTGGATAGGTGACTGTCTGCAGACAGGTAAACCATCTTGGTACATAACCAACACTAAGGTGAACTCAGCCTTTCATCCCACCGGGGTAGGTAAATCGAGTACCAGCCTGTATGGCTGGGGTTAAGGTGGAGCGCGTTCACCTGTGTTGGATGGCAGGTAACACAGTGTGATCCATATAGCAGGTGATGCTCAATAGCTCTGTGAAGGATTTTCTGTTAATAGCTATACACCTTTCACTTTTTATACGCTGGTATTTAGAGTTTTAAAAACTTAATTGAAATGAAACAGTCAGTGGAATGGAATCAAAAATTGGATTAAGTTAACTTAACGTGATTAAGTTAACTTAGATGGGTTTACTGTTGATATAACGCGCTGGGTTTTTGTGTAACTGCCTTTATGTCTTAACCTCAAAATCATCCCTTTCTCTTGTGCCCTCATCCAGTGCAATGATTCTTGGAGGCAAGTGAGTCACTGTGAGTGTGTCTGCTAATTGACATCTCACTTCATTTATCGACTTTAGCAGGATGCATGAACATGACAGATGGACAGACTGCACTGCACTGACATCTGCAGGCAGTATAGTTGATGCTGTCTGTGTTGTAAGCTGTTAGTGAGTTAGTTTACAGAAACGGAACACGTGTTGTGTGGTGCAATGTCAGGATGCGGTGGCTCTGCGTAAGATCATCTCAGCACGTAAGAACGAGCTCGAGCAGGCGGCGAAGTCTAGCAGCGGCAACCAGGCAGCGACACCACAGCCGGGACGTGTGCAGAGAGTGCGTACTCGTTGCAGCGTGACACCCGGAGTCAGTGCAGCCAGTCTTATTGCAGGTCATTTGATGTGTGATATGATATGATACGATAAATGATTTGGGCTGAAAAACTGGCAAGTGAGTCACCGGCTTAATCTGATACATGGACTAAAACAATGATTTTGTATGGAAGTGGAATGAGAGAAGTGGAACAATAGCTGCCATGTAAAATCATAGAAATCAAGAAACAGACAGACTATGCGAGAGAGAAGCTTCAGATAAAAAAATTAAAAAGAAAGGGAATACTTGCAAAGATGCTTTGTTAGCTTAACTTTCTTAGATTTATAGTTTTTGCTCAATGTTCATGTGTCTTATTGTAGCTGGATAATGTTGATTTTGTGCAGTATTTTTTAAAAGTATAAATGCTATCATTTGCTTGCTTTCTGTTAACATTGTAGTGGCATTAAATGGCTTTTTATGTTGTGCTAATGTGTTATTGAATACTGTGGGCATGCTGTTGCCTCTACTTGGAATTTTTGGGCTGTTTTTCGTACGTTCTTAAATGCAGCACACGCTCTCTATCTTAACTTTTAATGCTATTTAAAATACAGATGCCATCTGAAACACTTTACTTCTCATTCTACTAGCATGTTGAGTTTGTTTGATTTTTTCCCTTTATATGCTACTGGTACATAAGTTACTTACTTATGCATCTACTTGCTGACTTGTTGTAGAGATTGCTTTGTTGCCGGATGAATCAGATGAAGATGAGGATAAGCAGAAAGCTGCTGCGGAGCCTGGGGATGATGCTGACAGTGAATTGGCTACTGTGTGAGTGGATTTGCAGATTATCATTAATTATAATAATAAATTATCATAATGATATTCATGATTATTAGAGCTGTCGAATCAACATGTTACATTATCCACAGGGTCTGCAGCAGACCATATCATTATCATATCATCATATTACTTACACGTACAAAATTTATTCTGTGAAGCAAGAGTTCCAATAATCCATTTAACTACGTTTATTTGACGATCGAATAACATTCAAGTAATTAATAATTGTTTTCTTACCTTTCCGTTACTACTGTCGCGACTTTGTGGGCTTTATTCCAGTCACTTTTTCGGTGTAGTCCATCTCCAATATCAGCAATATTAATGATGTATTATTAACACATTGACACATCCATTGAAAAATTAACGCACTGTGGTCATGCATTAAAAATATTAATGCTTTGACAGCTTTGATGATTATTGATTAAGATACTGAGTGATGATAGTGATATATTTGATATGATGAGGAAGCTAAGTAATCTGCTGCAGACCCTGTCGATGGTACTGACAGTAAACTAGCTACTACGTAGTGAGTGAGTGAGTAGGGTTTAATGTCCCACCTAACACAGTATAGGTCATTTTGGGGACGGCCTTTTCAGGCAGAATGCACACGAATACAATAATGGAATGGTAAGTTTAAACTTTACAATAAACAGAAAGTTTAACCTTTACAGAAACACAAAAATACAAAAATGAGGTTAACCTGAAATTGTAAGAACTCCATTATACGCATGCATATGTAATTAACATAATGGTAGTTCTAATAATCTTCCCTGTTATCCTCCAGACAGTCATCAGTGTGATAATGCTGTCTATTGGAGGACAGGGGATGTACATAAGTGGATGCACATATTATCATTAATCAGTCACACGTGTGGCCTTTTGATGGCAGTTCTTAGCTAATTATGCTAGAAGTGTATTTTTGTATCACCTGTCCACGTGTCCATCCTTTGTTGTTCTGCATTATCTGTTGTGTATTTTGACAGATTTTTGCTAATCACTTTTTTTTACTAACAGTTAATCCGCATACTTTTGCCATGTTTAGTTATATCTTTGCTGTTGGTCGGGTTTGACTAAGTCGGATCTACCTCGTGGTGTGACGTAGCGGTAGTGCATCGTTTCATATCAGTGAAGTTACTCCGCGCTGAACCCAGTTGGTACTTGGATGAATGACTGTTGGCGGCCAGGTAAACCATTTCGATGTGTAACCAGCCAGCCAGGTCGACTCAGCCTTCTGTGGAATCTGAAAATGGCTGAAAGGTAATAAACGCAATGGTGAGTGTAGTACTGTAGCTGCCAGTTTAGGTGGATCTGTGGTCCAAGCTCATTGTTTTGGTCCAAATGTCGGCAGCTGCCTATTGCTCATAGTATATTCATCAAGTGAACCGGCTGAAGTTTGCTAAAGCTGCTAAGAGGTTTTGTCGACCTTGAGGTCTGTCGGGGTTGCACACTGGGCCCATGTAGTGGCCTCAGTACTGTGTTGCTGCTTAAGTGGTCACTCACCTTGCGGGTAAGGTAAAGTAAGAATTGGCTGAACTGTTTCAGTAGGTGTACCACGATGACAGCACCATTAACATTGTCGTTCACTATTACTGCTACTAATTATAAATGTACAAAACATTAGTTTATACACTTCTTCAGCCTCGATTGAACAAAAGCTTAGCTGTCGCTAGAGAAAGTCGACCGTAATATAGTAGGCCTACTGCCTGCCTGTTGCTGTGTTAATTTCTTATATTCAGTATATACTCATTTAATATCGAGCATCGAGATCGTACTTCTGGTTAAACTGGCGACATTGAATAAGCAAACAAAGCTATTTCAGCAGAAGTGGATGCTGACGGCAACTTTGCGCGGTAAGTTGTGACCAAACCGCGGCGGATAGCAACTCGCGGTTACTATTGAAAATGTACAAAACATCAGTTTATACACTTGTTAATGGCAACATTTAAGGACTTGCACATCGAAAACAGCAAAAATTACAAAAGGTGATATTGCCTGCATCACACTGACTGTGTGTCAATGTGCTGCTGAATAATATCACCT
>Ga0209671_1006715_pt1 | contig 11854 bp, 6 predicted proteins | sample WorMetHERISLAND2_2_FD_187401 | JGI IMG/M metagenome (GOLD analysis project Ga0209671, IMG submission 187401) | Marine gutless worms symbiont microbial communities from Max Planck institute for Marine Microbiology, Germany - Olavius geniculatus... | ecosystem: Host-associated > Annelida >...
ACGATACTGATAGGAACTTGGAGAAGGATAACAAGATTTTTTATAGTTTTTGGTATAAACATTTCTGACATAACTGGCCATTAAATGGCCGTTTAAATTCCCAGCTCACCTAACGTCTGTTGCTGCATTACCTGGGAAAACAGAACAAGTGCAACATGAGACAAAAAAGAAAGAACATCAGTAAATTTAATCATTACAGATACACACACAGCTCTGATCACAGTCCATTCAACAGTATTTGCAGTGTTATGCAGCAGCGAGTTTATGGGAAGGTGTTTAGAAATATCAATGAATTCAAGTAGCGACTGGTTGAAGTCTGAAGCAGAACATTTTCAACACTGCTGTCAACAAATGGAGAATGCATCTCCCTACCTGTGTTTGCACAAATGGCCGCTATTTTGAATATTTACTGTCAGCAGTTGCACAACTAAGCATTTTGATAAACTCTCAACCAAAGTGCTAGAAATTTGGAAAAATGTGCCAAATGTGCATTATTTTAATCAAATGATGATATTGCATTGAATAAAAATGTAACATTTTGCTTGTTTTGTTTTTCCCAGGTATTGCAGAAGCAGATGTTGGGTGAGGTGGGAAAATGAACGGACATTTGATGGCCAGTTGTATCATGAATAATATGTGTACCAAAAATTATTAAAATTGGATAACCCTTCTTCAAGTTATGGTAAAAAAAAATTTGTGTGTGTTTTTTATGCTTCAGTGTATTTCAGGAAGCTATTCAGCTGACAAAGAGGCGTCCATTTCCGTAGCATCACTGGAACTGACTAACTGGTTATAGTTCCAGAGTTGTAGCTGTGTTTGTATTCTTTACTGTGTGTACAAGGAGCATTCAGTAAAATAAAATGAGAATCAATGTATTACGTTAAAGATTTTTTTACAGTCTATATGTCACATTGGTAAATCCTGATGCGGGCTGGAGAATTGTCAAGCAATGAGCCTGATTTTTCCGTTTGCATTAGCACTCCCAATTGTTTTGGTCCAACTCGCTGTGACTTCATAAATTACAATGATGACACATACACAACACACTCACATTTGTATGTAGCATAGACCTCTTAAAATAAGGACTGATGGCGGCCGTTCTCGGGTCTGTGAACTTGGGTCCATCGGTATTTTTAGTTTTTTACTATATAACTTTGTCACGTGGTCCGTTTGCTTCAAAATTTTGTACACATGGTGGCACAGACAACGTGAACAAATAATGCAGATTTGGTTGCTACGTGTACAAAATTTTGTAGCAAACGGATCACGTTTGACAAAGTTGTAGTAAACAAGAAAGACTAGCTAACGCAAAGGGAACGCGCGACAGCAGTCCATGTATGAAGGCCCACTGCCCACTGGGGTGTTCGCGCTGAGTTAATATACAAATACCAAAATCTCCATCTGCATTGCATAACAAGTTAGTTGTGTGGCGACACCTTGCGAATGCTATAGAGTTGTGTCGCAGCTCAAAATCGCCAAAAAATCCATAAAACCTGCTATTTTGGCGTTCAAGGTCATCCAAGGTCATTGCTCTGGATGGCAATCGAAAGCCCGTGTATGACTTCCTATTAGTGATTGATAGTAACCTAGGCCCTATCTCGCACCGTTTCTGAGATACAGCGACTTATTGGCTCAAAATCATAAAATTTTCCTACCTCCTCTCATTTTGCACTCTCGCTAGGGGTGACCCCTTTCAAATTTATGCAAAAACTTTACGGTTCCTGAAACTAGTCTTCTAGGCAGCCGACGGTAAAAATTAGGTAATTCTAGCTTCACCGTTTTTGACTGATCCACCCGTGTGACAAACAGACGGACAGAATTGCGATGGCTAAGATGCGCTATAGCAGTACCTGCTGTTGCGCGTAAAAACTAAAAATACAGATGGATCAAAGTTCACAGACCCGAGCATGGCTGCCATCAGTCCTTATTTTAAGAGGTCTATGGTATGACGTATGTAGAGAATGTAAGTTTCTACTCATACACAGAATGTGAGTTTTTTTAATTCTGATACACTGGTTATTATTACTTGCTGAATGACCCTCGTATTTACTAATGTTTGTAGACTGCAGAAGAAGGCGCACAGACCAGTATCTACGTGGCTGTGTCAAAAGACCTTGAGGGCATTAGCGGAGAATATTTTTCGGAGTGTCGTATTAGCAAACCAGCAAGCTTTGCACTAGATGATGGTGTAGCAAAGAAAGTGTTTGAATTATGTGACACTTATGCAAACTATGACATGCTTGCTGCGAGCAAATAACCATGTGTGATGTACAACTGTCAAGAACACCGTGTTGCTTGCAACGTGTTAATCACTGACTAAACAAATGCATTTCTTATGACATTATATTCATCACAGTATTGCCTTTACAGAGATTGGTCCATTTTCTGCTTTCCTTGTAGTGATTGTTTTTGTCATTCTTCTTAAATAATTGTATATTTTGCTCTGTAGACTAATTTGTCATTTGTTATAATGATATTTTTTGTAACACAGAATGTGCTGAAGATGTTCGTAATACATTGTTTCGTATTCTCACATTCACAATAAATTCTACTGCAGAATGAAATTCAAGCACATAGCATTGATGCATCTCCACGATTAGTGATAACAGATATGTACAGGGTGGGCCAAAAAAACCGTACCTGTTTGAGCATTAGCGGTAGAAAGATGTGTGATACATCAAAAGTTTCAGAATACTGTAAAAAATAAATAACAAATTTGCATAGTGAAGCATTTAAATATTCTTTGCCTAATTTGCATAAATATTCGTCGCCCACAAAATTCTGCCAAATTTGACGTAACACATGGATTTAACATAGACATTTGGGGCCAAATTTTCGAAACTTCTTAGGAAGATCTTTGATAGACTTCTTTTCCAAAGAAAGTATGCGGATTTTCGAAACTTTTTTGGAAACTTCTTAGGAAGAATTTAGGCAAATAGATAGGAAAGCACTAACCTTGTCCTACACGGAGAAAGCTATGTAATAGAACGAAATTTGCAAAAAAGTACGTAACGTTGACACTTAGCTTAGACGTCATATGTGACGTCATAGGTTATTTGCATAACGCTGCGGTAAAATCAACAATAAGTAAGTAAAGGAAAGTGACGTTTGGTCAACTTAGAAAACGAAGCGGTGTGTAAAATGCGTTTCCCGTGGACGTGCTAAGATAAGAAGTTTTCCAAAGAAGTCGCATGGTCGGTATAAGCGCATCTGATTGGTTGAACTAGTTTAGGAAGATAAGAAAGAAGGAGTTCTTTGGAAACGCAAACAAAGCCGTCGAAAATTCGGATAAGAAAACTTCTTTGGAATTCCTAAATAATCTGACATAGGAAGATCTATGAAAAATATCTTAGGAAAGTTTCGAAAATTTGGCCCTTGAGCTTTTATAACTTAGCGATCTTTATTGATGGAAAGGCGCGTAATATGCCAAGTTTCAAAACTGTGTACAGAAGAAGTGTACAACTTGCACGTCTCAGCATTTAAATATGTTTTGCCTGATTTACACAAATCTGTCCCACCCTTATAATCATGCTAAATTGGCAGTAAAGCATGAATTATAAGTTGATTTTCATTCAGCATACAGTAAAAAATCAACAATCATTAACGCTTACATTGAGTTTGGATGAAATACGACACAGGCAGTTGCCCAGCTTTTGCATTCATAACCATTATCAGTCCTTTTAGGCAGCTGATCGATCGCTGGAGTCAAATGTGTTCAGGATCAGCTGAGCCCAGCATTTGATTAGCACACATTTTAGCTGGACAGTTACTGAAATTTTGTGACCATGCTATCTGTTGCAATGCCCCCACACAGACTAATTCACAGAATTTAAAGCTGGACTTTTTGCCAGTGAGTTTTTGAGTTCAACGAACTCGGGCACATGGGAGTGCAGGCAAATGCCTAATTTCAGGGATAATAAAGATTTAGGTAAATTAGGCAAAAAATGTTTAATGATTTGCTATGCAAGTTCGGCCCTTTTGTCTACAACATTCTGAAACTTTTGACATATCACACACCTTTCTACGGGTAACCATCGCTGAGTTATCAACGCTCAAACAGGTCCGTTTTTTTGGCCCACCCTGTACATATCCAGTGGCTTCTATCCCCCAATCTGGAATCAAAATCGCGTGCAACTTCCTCCCACCCAGTTTTTGGCTCAAGTTCCGCCCCAATTTCTAACTCAAGTTTTCCCTTCCATTTTGGGCTTCTTTCACCCTATGGGGAGGAAGTTTTGTTAAGAATGTAGATTGAAAAATAGTAGGGAAGTGAAAATAGGTGGGGTTTGTTAAGGGCTCAGTTTGCCCAGTAAAAAATAGGGAGAAAGTTTTGATTTACAACCTTAACAAAACTCACCCCCCTATTTTTGACTGGGCGCAAGCTGCGCCCACCAGGTATAGGAATAGAAGCCACTGTACATATCATAGCTAAGGCTGTGAAATTTATCGCAACAGTCACAAACTTCACGAATTTGTGCACGTGATAAATTTATAAATCATGCCAAAAATTGCCACATTCGCAACAGTTTCATGTTTCAGTTTGACTTGTAGGGTTATTTTGCTGCACGTGTGGCATGTTCAGAAATGGCAAAATCATATTCCTAATTGCGGGTTACAATTCTTTCAAAGCCATTCGATTCAACGACCCTGATTACACAATAAGAAAGATATATTTTGCCAATCTGAGAACGTTTTCAGTATTTTTGGCATCTGACATCTGCTATATATTTCTGCTTTACTTTACATTTTTTTTTAAAATTGCAGTGAACATGTATGAAACTTCTTGTTACACACGCAAGCAATCGATTTCCACTGTACTGTGCTTATGCGTCAAGTAGAAAACATGACGCCACAAAGTCTGCATAGTTAGCCACAATCATCCTGCAAATTTTTCAAGTTTTTGCCCAGAAAAAAAATCACAGCCTTAATACTAGCCAGTCTGTACAAGCTGTTATTACTGCAGATAGCAGCCAAATTCAGTACAAGAAGTTCAGTATGAGTTACTGAATCTTTTTTTCATTAACTTGCATCAACAAATTAAGCGAATCAGGTTACTGAAATACTAACGTCATAAAATACTAACATCTTATGAAAAGTCTCATATAGAAATCAGATATGTAACAATATATCTGTACTGACTAACGGACTACTGATAAACAACACTGAAAACAGTTTATATACACTAATTGGAAAAACATAAACACTGTCAAAGCTGACTCACATGGATGAGTACGAGGGGCGTTCAATAAATTCCAGGACTACATCCTTAATACAACGACAGTAAATCGCACATTTCTGACTGTTGTGTTACTTTTCAACATATTCTCCCTGCAGTTCACCGTAGTGTTCCCATTGTTCTACAAGTCGGCTGGAACCCGTAGCATTAAATTTTTTATTGGCATCTGTAGAAATTTCCAGACACGATGCTGTAGAAAATCTTCATAATTCTTGAACTTTCCAAATGATTTGCCCTGTGGTCCAAACAAATGAAAATTACTTGGAGCTAAGTCTGGGCTGTATGGCAAATGCTGTAGCAGTTTCTGGCCCATCAGCATCTCTTCAATTTTCTTAACTGTCTAATGGACCTATTGTATGGTGGGGCACTGCCATTTTGAAGAATAACACCACTTAGGCAGCAAACCTGGTCAATTGCTGTGAATTGCTGGTCGTAATCAATCAGACAATAATGCACAGTAATATTGTTCATTCACAGTATGTCCTTTAAGCAAAAAGTCTGCAAAAAGAACTTTCCAAGTAAACCCAAAAAAATACTTTGTCTGCAGCCGACCGTTTTTGTTGTATGCAGTGCTCTAAACTGACATCATCACTGACTGACGATCGCTGCAAAAGCGGGCGATCTATTCAAATACTTTCAAACATGATAAAGTGTCACTGCTAATTACTACATATAACGTACAATAAATTTCAGCACTTTCTACGTCTTCTGTGACTAGAAAATTTTATGATTATTCACTGACTAGCCAAACGTCAATGCCCATCATTTAAATCTTAATAATAATGATGTCACAGTGTGACATCATAAGCGAAACCACGTTAAGTGATGTGCAATAGTGGCTGTACAACTTCATAATAGTTTTAGTTTTCAACTGTCACTGTGTGCTTACTGAGAAGAACAGTCCTGGAATTTATATGAACGACCCTCGTACAAAAACAATCAGCCGCAACATGTGGCCATTAACACAACAAAGTTCTCCATACAACATCCTCGTAAGTACCAGGTGCCTATGTGCATATGGATTTGTAAAAAATTTAAGATGTACCCTACAGATATCCTAAGTTACAACTATAGAAATCATGAGCTACATAAAACTGAATCAAAGTGCATGTCGGAAAAAATCATCACGGATTGTCCCTTTCATACTAGTGTCACAGTAGTGCACTAACATCTGAAAAGTGCACTGCAAAGCTAACAACACCATACTTCCTAGCACTATCATGACTAGATGGATTTTAATGATATCAGAATGTTTCAACAAACGGCTGCTGTTTGAAATCTGTATTGTCGGTATAAGGGGTGACTTAGACCACTGCATTCTGTACTTCGCTGACCTTCAGTGAACAGTAGTAGAACGAACGGAGCAGAAGTATCAGTGATAGAACAAGCACAACTGCCAAGCACAACAGAAAACAGCTTCCGGTTATCACATCAACTATCGTGACTACTGACTTGCTACTGACTGTATAATTGCTTGATTTTAAGAAAAAGGTATATTTTTCAGAAAAAGGTATAAATACATATGGGTCTTGCCCGTATGTCATTCCTGCATCGGCTCGAGACTCCTAATGAAAGGCACTGCAAAATCAACATGGTTTCATGTTCCACATGGTAAAACAAGAAAATCCCTGCTAACGCAACAGTGGTGCACCATCGTACGCTAGTGATCCGTAGACTTCATCTGTACGGCTTTCGGCTACAGTTTCAAAGAAAGCCCAGTAAAACAAAATCAGTTGCCAGAGGGCACCAGATGACCAGCGGCTAAATATCCATAGTGTTTTACTTGTATTCACCACAGAGCACCACCTATCTCGCTCTGCCAACGCCGTACTGCCTGAAAATCGCAAATTTTTCGCAAACCCCCTCTCATTTAGTGCCCTCATTCGAGGTGACCTCCTTCAAATTTATGGAAAAGCTTTACGGTTCCTGAAACTAGAGTCTTTATGGCAGCGATGACGAAGATTTGGTGATCCTATCTTGCACCGTTTTTGACTGATACACCTATGTGATGGACAGACAGAGACAGACAGAATTGCGATGGCTAAGATGCGCTGAAAGCAGTAGCTGCTTCTGCGCGTAAAAATACTGCAACAGCAAGTCTCAAAGTTCAGTTCCTTGGATTGGCCAAACCTAAGCTTGTTAACACAAGCAACATGCAACATCACAAGTCAGTGCTATCAGAATCAATGAAACATACCAGTTTCAACGAATTAGACATATCAGCTATTCATAGCCAATGTAATTTCTAATCCACTGCTTGGAATGTCTGTTCTGCTGCAAATGTATTTATAATTCCATAACAAGCTTGCAAATAAAACCAGCCAGCCATCAGAATGATGGAAAAAAGCAAATGATACAAAAATACCTAGGCATGAAACCTACTACTTTCAAAGATGGAAAAGATGAACTTACTGACGTATGCTGCATAAACACCTCCATTGGAGACCGCCTTAGACTGCGTAAACACCTTATGCCAAACATACAAGAAAGATTAAGAAATAAAAATAGTAGTAGTAACTATAAAATTACTTCAACTTACTTGCATCTAACTTGATCAAACATGCAGTACTAAGAAAACAATGTGCAATGGCTTTATTACAGCACTCCATGTCTAAAATTATTGCAAACGTTTTTGTCGTCTCATTTTCATACGGGCTGTAACTGCAGTTCCTGTCACATGACTATGATTAACAGCAGTAAAATATAAAATAACAGAAAAAATATGACATAAAGCACCAATACTTGGAGAAAATGTCTGCCTGCCAGTGAAAAGTGCAACTGTCACAAACACTACAGAACTGTAAGACAGGGGTGAATTGGTGAAGTTGAGAAGTGGTTAGGTCAGTGAACTTACAATGACAAGAATTCCTCCAGCCAGCAGCAGAAGTCCTGGAATGAAGAACATTAGACCTTGATTACGCACAAATGCTCTTCTCACGGCAGACCTACAACGTAATGTATACGTCATTTGCGTTTACTATTCTTTGGACTTTGGAGGCCTACATGTGACTGTAAACAAAAAGTTCAATCTGCCACGACTTTTACCTCGGTGCTTTTTGATTCAGTTTTTATTACTTAAAGGTCCATGGACACCAAAATTAACTTACCATTTTCCTAAAAAAGACATACTTCTGAAAATTTTGACAGTAATATTTGGACGCAATGTTTTGTCAACACGGAGAAAATTGCATTTGAAATTGACAATCTACAAAAATGACGCAGAAAACACGCTGCCATGATGGCCCCCAGTGACGTCACTAGCCTAGCCTAAAGACATCATGAATATTAATGGCCTAGCCAAGGTTGATGATGTCACTGGATAATCCATTAATATTTATGATGCCTATAAGCTAGGCTGATGACGTCACCAGGGGAACTGATAAATTAATTTTTTTAGCACAATGTAACGTAATGCTGCATTTTGTTTGAAATTGCACATTAATTTCATATATTTATGAAGCTCAAATCGACATATTACATATGTGAGGTTAAATGTCTAATTTAAATCTACATAAATTGCTCGAGTGAGTTTGACCATGGCCATGGACATGTAAGATTTCTGTATAGTATTTTCTCAGCAACATCAACTGGTTGTTGTGAATTACTTTCTCAGTCACCACCCTGCAAACAGTTCCCATTATTCATTCATCTAGGATTTTATTCACTCATACACTTTTATCATTGTATATAATGTTGTTTTTATATAAGCCTAATGACCTTGATCTTGTCAAGTATTTATCCTTTCTTTTAGAACATAACTTAAATGCTTTTAACCATTTACGGCACTGAATGGCCTATTGTGTACAGATATGTTGTTCAGAAGCTACTTACTCAGCAGCATTACACATTATCCAAGTAATATAATACTGACATGGCCAAATGTAATATTGCACGATGGTTGCTATATACCTGACAAATAAATAACAACCACTGATAACAGGTTAATAAAAAATGTTGAATAAACAACAGACACGTGTTACAAGCGGAGCTCTTATCTATGCACATCTATCCAATCAACTAATGCAGTGTTTTTCAACCTTTTTTGCTGCACCCTACACAAGTTTCAAAATCACTCACAGAACCTCGTGCAATGATCCATGAGTCCAGTGGTGTAAGCAAAGTGGAGGTTTTAGTACATCTGAAGACCGATGTTTCTTTCTATTCAACCAAAAACATTCTGCAAGGCGGTCACCAAAGGCAGTTTAGCCCCTTCCACCAACTCAAAAAATTATCATCGGATCTTTTACGCTTTACATGGACGCCCTCGGGCAACTAGCTATGCTGCTGCATAAGGCTTTTTATATCTTTCAAGCAGAACATTTCAGGTATTAAAATTCTTTCACTACATAAACAAATGATTTAGTAACACTAACACTAATACGTTAGTGTTCATTGTGCAATGCAAATAGCCTACGTTAAATCTGTTAGCCCTTAGTGTTTAATAATTTGATGGCATGGTCTGATGTAATTTCACACGATAGGTTATTTTTTTTGTCTTTTTTATACCGACCAACCGCGGAACCCTTAGCAGATGCTCACGGAATCCTTGGGTTCCGTGGAACCCCGGTTGAAAATCACTGAACTAATGAATGCTTAAAGATACCGGGCTCTTGCATGCTAGCCACATTAACAGCAACAAAATAAAATCAGTGCTGATTTTTACAAATGACTTACACTTTTCTGCAGTGAGGGCAGCGTGCCAGCACATTATGTGATGCAGAGAGCTACAAACATTATTGAACACAACATGACTAACTGTTTCATCGGTGCAGCAATTACTTCTACTGAGCAAAATATCTCCTGCACCTACACTGTCAGAACAGTTATGCAGACTGGACTAATTCCTGGGCAAGCAATTTCAGATGAGACTGCTTATCTAAAGCAGTAAATGCAATGTTTCTCCTGCATCTTAACTCCTCTGCAGCAGAATTGACAAATGTTGCTGCTTTCATCGGACATGTCTGCTATTACGTATCAATTACTGTGCAAAAAGAAATAGCCATAGAACAAAGTTATTGTCAACAAATGAATTACGGCTTTTTCGCCCCTTTGCCATTTTGCCCCTGGTTGATTTGCCCCCTGGCTTGTTTGCCCCCTGGCTCGTTCACCTCCTGGCTTGTTCGCCCCTCGGCTAATTCCCCTCTCAGCTTGGATGATTCGCCCTCCGTTGAGTAATGAATTTGTCTAACGTAGACTACTGGTAATATTTTCTATTTTGATTTTGTTTACAGAATGACAACAACCTCAGCGTATCGTCAATCAACTGATTAGTAGGCCTAAATAATTCAATTAACGTTATACGTGACAAAATGCTTGGTGTAATTTAGTGATTACAGCACGAAAACAAAAATCAGTCATCTCAGGATCCGTAGCAACAACGTTGTACAGTAACAAAGTAGCTATAATTTTCTAACACATTTGCAAATTTCTGATACTGCTTAATTCTGACAGAAACCCACAAATTTCTACATCAATCTCAATTTTGTTTTCTCCACAAAACTGTGATTTTGCTGCAAGTATCTCATTGTTGGGACAACAAAAATACCTAAAACGCTAAAGACCAAACGTCAGTCTGCTGCACGGATGCTGCATGTGTGTCAACTCAGCCTTCGTTTGAAATGAATTTTTGTGGGTATACTTGCATGGGTTGAGGCTTAATAACCGCTACTGCGTGCTGACGACTAAATAAAAGCACCTCTGGAGAGCAGTCTGTAAATGAACCCAAATAGGTGCTAAACTGGTCCTAACCAATAGGCGGCCAGTAGGCAGGTACCTGGTAATTAGAGTATAGTACTGCTATTTGGCGCTATGATAAATGGGGCAATTGAAGAACGTTTGCTGAAACCTGCTGCATGGCTCAGTGGGCAGCGTCACGTATCCGCTGCGCGAAATGTCCTGGGTTCAAGTCCTCGTGCATGCAAACTTTTTGCAACTTTTTTTCTCTTCTGTGTCGTAATTATTATTTTTTTTGAGGTAATAAAAATCTGAGTTGGGGTTAAATGTTGCAAAAAAGTAAAGTAAGCGTAGCAAAGTTTGACAACATTTAACCCCAAGTCAGACATTTATTACCTCGAAACAAATTAATTACGATTCTCGCATTTTTTCACATTTTAAGGTTAGGGTCAGTTAGGGTTAGGCATAGGGTCAGTACTTAGGGTTTGTGCCACGGTTTGTTAGTTGCTGCGTAAATTACAGTTGGGTCAATTGAGCACCAATTTGGGTTGACTTCGGTAGTGCTGTCCCAAGACGCTTGTCCACTAAACAGTCACACAAACGTTTATTTCCATCATCATGCTAAAAATTGTCTAAACATTAAATTATGTATTATATCATACATATTATAGTTTATTGCCCTTGTATTAATATTGAATTACCAGTGTTCAACGGGGCAAATCGTCCAAGCTAAGGGGGCGAATCAGCCAGGGGGTGAACAAGCCAGAAGGCAAATCAACCAGGGGCGAACATGCCAAGGGGCGAATCGTCCACGGTGAGGGGGCGCATCAGCTAGGGGGCGAAAGAGCCAGAGGCAAGAAAGCCAAAAAGCGAAATGGCTAAAAGGCAAAAAAGCCAGACACCCAATAAATAGCAATAATGTCCAGATGTTATTTCACGAAGTAACTT
>Ga0209671_1006717_pt1 | contig 11854 bp, 6 predicted proteins | sample WorMetHERISLAND2_2_FD_187401 | JGI IMG/M metagenome (GOLD analysis project Ga0209671, IMG submission 187401) | Marine gutless worms symbiont microbial communities from Max Planck institute for Marine Microbiology, Germany - Olavius geniculatus... | ecosystem: Host-associated > Annelida >...
CAGTCAGCTGTACAAAGGTCCCCACCTCCGTAACCCATATGAATGAGTTACTACTCATTTTACCGTCCCGCGGAGGGTAGGAAGGCTGAGTCGACCTAGCTAGCAGGCTTCGCATCGAGATGGTTTACCTGCCCGCAGGCAGTCACCCATCGCAGTACTAACCAGGCCCGGCGTAGAGTAACTTCGTTTCAACCGAAACGCGCTACCAACTACGCCACGCCACCTACTGAATAACGAAGATCATAGGTCAAAAGTCAAGATCACGTAGGTTTTTGTTTTTGTGTGAGTTTTTGCGTGCATGATAATGTGGCTATTCGCGGGCAATACATCGTACTTCAGTCTTGTTAGTATTAGTATTATCATAATTAACAGGTGAACCGTTAGCTGTATAAATTACACGTATTTGATTGATTTTATTTAACTTACAAAGCTGATCGGGACAGAATGGATGCACAGAGGCGTGCTGCTACATAAATGAACATTACAAGTCTTATGTATATAATTCTGACGTCACTCATGCAGTAAACAAATAACGACTTAGTTGATGAAATTAAATCAAATGCAAGTTAGTCCTAATTCGAAATTAGTACGAGTACAATTGGTCTGCACCTGTGTTATCGACGGGACAGGCATCTTGCCCGACCAATCCACATTGAGGTCCATCGGTTGGATGGTTCCAGCCAGTTATGCCCCAGTATCTCGACTCCTTTACCGTTACCTTCTGCACGGCATAGTAGGTCAAATAGTCATAAAATAAATAGGCCCATATAATAATTTAACCAAAGTTCTATTACAGATAACCGATTTTCACAATTTTTTTACACCCAAACGTTTTAAAAAATATTTGCAATAGAATATAGTAATCATTAAAAATCCGTCACGGAAAGATCGTCACTAAATATAAAATACACTTTCCTTAGGCTGTTATAAATATTCAAACGACGACAGTTTATAAACGTGTATTAATTTATTAGTTTATTATTTTTCTACATTTTTATTTTTACTTTTATTTCTGATACATCAGTGAATACATCTAATAACGATCAGCGTAAAACAGCGGTAATTAAAAATAATTAGCCTAAGTACAAAAACAGAGCGATACCGAAATAAACAGAGACGTAAACTACGTAAAAGGCGTTGGGGCCATTGTGAAAGTGAAACAATGTTTGTGAAGAGGTAAAAATTAATCATAAAAAGGGAGTTTGCCAGACCAAACGTTAAACTATTTTCGTTATAGCTATACCCGGGCCGGTGGTCCTTTAATTTACATTTTTAAGTACAACCGTGAAAATGGTTGCGTTGCGAAGTCGCGGATATATGGCGCTGAATAATATTAGACGTTATAGCAACCCCGTTCGTTGAGTCAATCATCTCGATGTCGACGAAGTCCACGTAAGCGTCTCCGTCCTTGGGAAGATGCCAGACCCTGTAGTTAGCGATCCGTAATACTACTACAACGACTACTACTAGAACTAGTTACCCTGTAGTTGGCGATCCGGTCCGCATTCTGATCCAGCTTCACCGTGCCTGACATACCTGGACGCACGCATTCGTTTGAGCACAATTTCCATTTGTTCCCATTTGTTGCAAATTTGATGTACACAGAGCAGGTAATAATTAAAAATTTTTAACAGTTAACTTTACTAAAATAAACGATTCGTCAACTCTGAATAAATTTTTCTTTCTTGCATCACGATCCACTGTACTTTGTCGTGTTTTTACTGACTTTAATTGCACTCTCCATTAAATTTATGTTTTCCAGCGGAGTATGTTATTTAATCGCAAATTGTTTCGTAATCGAACTGCTAATGGAAAAAACAACCTGGATTCGAAAGGACTGAAAAAACTAAGTTTTTTAAAACGTAGATTGTAGTTTTTTGGCACTTTAAGTTTTAAAGGTCTTTAACAATTTTTGTAAATTTCCTTTGGTGCAGTGTCCAATGAACACCGTACACAAAATTACAACCCCAAAAACATTTTATACACTCTGTTATAAGTGAACTACACAATGACGTGATTGACGTTTTAATTCAAAAATCAGGATTAACATATGAAATAAAATATGATAAGTAATAATTTTCACAACGAACAAAAACATTAAAAATGTAGCAATTGGATTTTTGAGGTTTTGAAGGTCTTTTAAAACTGAAAAAAAATAAATATTTGGACCAATTTTTCAGCCCTGGGTTTAAACAACGTTTTGAATGGCGCAAATAAACGACGACGCTGGCAACTCACCTTGAAAGACGTGAGTCTTGGCTTTGGCAAGAATCAGTGCGCCATCACGAGGACTTTTGTTCATCTTGAGCACGCCATCGACCGTCTTCGCCCACAGGTATACCGAGTCGTACAGAAACACCGAAAACGGAGAGCCCTGTGTGTTAGCAAGCAAACAATTTTTACTTTTTGTAACAAACATAGGCATATATACAACACTTTATTGAACTATCGCAATGCAAAATACAGCTGAGCAAGAAAGAACTTAGATTAAAAATTTAGAAAAACACTTTGCAATAAATAATCGTCAAGTACGAATACTTCCTAAGCCATACAAGCCTCATGGGGTTAGCGCTGAACTCCGTTTCCTTAGCTCTCAGCCAGACAACAGTTTACACTGCGACACCACATGTATATGGAGCTAGCGCATCGCGCGCCGTGTCTGTTTACCTCCCAGCTTTCGCTGGTACTCATTGCGCCTACCCACGGAGGGATGGCCAGGCTGAGTTGAGTTGAGCTACGCATCTGGAAATGTTCCGTAGGAATAGTGACGCTGACCTTTTGTCCACTAAGCAACGTATCGTTGTAGAACCAAGGTTCTTCGGTCATTAACTGCGGAATTCGATCCACGAACTCGTGATCTCTTTCGAACTGTAAAGACATCTGCACAAGTACCAAACAGCGACGTATTTTACACTGAATATGCACATTATGTATATATTCACAAAGTAGCCGGTTTAATTTATTGCTTCTAACTGCTACTGAATCGACAGATAGGCCTAATCTCTAAATCAGACTAAATTGCAAGACGCGTTTAGGGTGTGATATGGTCATGCAGTGCATTTCAGGTTTACCACTATAGTTGCTACAGTGAAGGAATTTCGAAGATCGGTTAATATTTAGTGAAAAAAGAATGTATGGAAATTACAAGCTTACATTTTAAGCGTGACAGCATTTAATGCTAAGCGCATACTAAGTATCGTAATTTTGTCTGTCCGTCTGTCCGTCTGTCCGTCTGTCCGTTTGTCACTAGGCTACTCGCAGTCCGAGCTTATACCACTCCAGACAGTGCGGTGTCGTAGTTAAACCACGCCTAGGCGCCTAGGATTGCCTAGGCTACAGCGTCGTTTCCTTTATGACGCACGACTGTAGAAGAAAACTGAAAACTGTAGCAGTGCAAGTTAAGTGTAGTTTAACTCGAACGAAAGCATCTGAAAAGGGTACCCCCTAAGAAATCGGTGTTGCACCGCTATTAACTGTCGCGCGTCTAGTGAACGGTAGCTTAAGACTTTTTATTATAAACCATCCCGTACTTAACTGTTTTGATTTCAAAGGACATTTGCGAGCGTTAGCAGTTCTAAGCAACGTATGTCTACGTTTTTTATCGTAAAACATTTCGGGACTTCGGCGGCGATCGTTACTAGCCTGCAATAGCGGTTGGAAGGCCTGTCGTGCCAGAGCGTCAGTGGCAGGATCTCCAGACACCCAACGACGTTCATAGTTGTCGACAGCAAGCACATCGGTTGATATGTAGACGTAGTCGCCCTTCGTCATGCCTTCCTCGTGAGCATTAAGCATCATTTCACGTAGAAACGTGTCGTCACCGCACAGCAGCACAACTGACAATAATTAAAGCAAGATACACTGCATCATTAATACCTGTACAATGCAACAAAAACTACCTGCACTGCACTGACAGTTTATTTCAGTTCACTCGCTTAGTGCACTTCTGTAGACGCAACTGAACTAAAATTTCCGTTCCGTTTATTTATGCTGTTTAGTAATTTGTACGCGTTTTTGCGAAATATATGCACAAATGCAAATTTGTTACGAAATGCAAAACTGGAAACTGTTATTACATTTTTCACGACTGTTGCCATTTTAAAAACTGGATAGCATATATATAGGGGCCTAGCTAGCTCTATTTTTTCTTTAGGATTTGCCTGACGTCTGAAGTTTCTGTCACTGGTGCATTCTAAATGATAAACCAGAAACGACTAGAGGTCTCAAGCCTCCAGCAAGAACTGTGCTGCCATCCGAGGAACACATTTCAATTTAACCTCTATCCAATGAGTAATAAAACTGGTAAAATTGGTGAACAAAATAATGTTCATACGAGCACGAAGTCTGTCCAATGCATTCCGATAGTTTACAGTATATGGCCATATAAATATAATCAGTGAGCTGTTTAGACTGGTAGAAAAAATCAAACAGTTCAATTTCAAATTATACAGCAGCAATGATCCTTTCATCCTTCTCTATTATTTTAACTAAACAACTAGAAATACGTTCTGTGGAGCGAGGTATCTGTCCCACTGCCACGCTATATAGCCTAGCAGCTGCGTATAAGGGGGGTTGGTGCAAACAGAGCGCAATCTTTCACGGGGGCCAAGTTGTAGTCAATTTTGTCCCAAAATTTGTTGCCATGGCAACAGGGGTCTGCAGGGGAAAAATTTAAATGACACCATCGGATAGCGCGGGCCCGAAAATAGGGGATAGATGAAAACAGCTAGCAGTTATTTTTCACGGGTGCCGAGTTATAGTCAATTTTGTCTCAAAATTCGTTGCCACGGCAACAGGGGTCGTCAGCGGAAAAATTAATTGACACCATCGGATAGCATGGGTCTGAAAATAGGGAGTAAGTGCAAACAGCGGCGCAATTATACCGCTTTGAAGTCTCCATGGGAAGTAATGCAAATTTTTAAAAATTTGGGGAAAAAATAGGGGAAGGAGTTATCAGATTTTTATCCCAAACAAACTCGATCTTATGCTATGCATTACATTGGACAGACAATAATAAAAAATCCACAAATAAATCAGCATCTGATCACTTTTTTGGACCATACCAAACTTTCCAAACATTTTTTCGCAACCCTACATTTTGGAGTCGTCATCTGCATCGCCCACAGACAGAGAGACTCTAGAACATAACCTCTGAGAGAAAATATTGATAATATGCCTATTATGCTGTATACGACGTAGCCTACTTCTGGCGTTGAGTTTGATCCTGTCGAGCGCCTGATGAAGGTCATCATGCGTATATTGTTCGGCAATCGAGATCGTAGCTGCCAGGGTCATGTCCTTGTTGCTCCAGAACGACTGGGTGATTGCTGTCCAGATGTACTTACAGAAGAACTGCTCGAGGACTCCAGTCACCAACACCGCACGACGCCACTGCCTCATCAGAACATCAGAACATCAGTAGCCGTTATAGCAGTGTCGTCGTCGCAAGTGTCGATTACATCTACTTGCAGCACCGCTTTAAAACTAACGCGTGATTATATACGAATACCCGAGAGCATGTGGCTATTTATCCGTCGTGTTAGTGAAAGGTTTTTGAACGAAAACAAGCTTTACAGTATAAATTTGTTACATTCAATAAGCGGCGGGACCGGCGTCGGTCGTTATCGTTAGCGTTATGCGTAATACGATGTAAGATTAGGGTTAAGGTTAGGGTTAAGGTTTAGGATTAAGGCGTGTACAAAGCGAACGAAATAAACCAAGAGACCCAGCTGTCGCTAAGGTGGGGCCAACCGTACTTGTTGTCACTGACCTTAAAAGTCATTCAAAGTCGATGATTTGCAGGTAATTTGAAAGCCAACATGACTTCCTATTAGTGATCAATAGCAACCTATGCTCTGTTTTGCACCGTTCAGCCACAGTACATCCGTGAAAATGCGCGGACGACAGACGTACAACAACCACGACAAATGGCCGACCTTTAAGCTTACAGCTTAGCGGTCGGCCCAATAAAATGTTGACTAAAATCTCACTTTGGTTCATAAATTTTGCATAAATTTTTAACGGCGATGACACACAGTTCAGTCGGCTCTGAAAAAAATGTATGCGACAATGCTATACAAGTATAGGCCTAAAAAACAGACAAAAACATAAACATTAAACAATGACCAGTGACCAATCACTCGTCGCATTTCACTGGGATTCCGGCTTGGAATATTATTGAGCAATGTTTTATTCGGCGCCGGTTTTCGGCACCGAGTTCTCGTGCCGGATTTCGGCTCCGAAATGTATACATGACAGACAGCAGATAAGTCAGCGCCGATTTTTCGAAGCCGACTTTTGGCGCCGGTTTCTAGACTCCTTGTCTTCGGCATAACTAGTGTAGTAAGCTACGTGATTGAACTGCAGTGTGCCATAGCAGTTCAGTTTAAATTTCAGTTGCGTCGCACCGACTGCCTGTACAAAGCAAACGAACTGGCAACTTAGTACATTTCAGTTGAGTTCAGTTCGTTTCAGTTGATTTCTGTAGCTCTGTACACGCCTTAAGAGCGGACAATTATGTATACGCATGTGCTGCATGGCACCATCGCCGCGAATAGATGCTGAGGCAAACCTAGAAAACGCTGGCCAGATGATATCAAGCAGTGGACTGGTGCATCAGTGGCGGAGTGTGTTCAATGTGCACGTGACCGAAATAGATGAAGTGCCTTGGTGTCTGTGTCGGCGACATCTGATTGTCAAACATGAGGAAGAACCAAAGCAAGGCGCGGTGAGTAGACGTAGTCACTATTGTTTTGGTGAGAAATTCCAAACGTTGACACAGTCGACGTTCGTGTAGGGCGAAAGTAACAGAACCCCAAAACACCTTTTGGACGAACTTTTTGAATGAGATTTGACAAATTTTTTCCTGAATAAGAATAACTGCACGACTTAGGCCTACTATTTTTTACAATTGCAGAGATTCTTTAATTCAGTATGACGACTGCAAAACCACACGCTGTCGTTTGACAAAGCAGATTAACACAAATTGCTGGAAAGTGGAAATCTGCGTCGTTTTTGATATTTATAACAAAAATACAATAAATCCCCCTGCCAATGTACTCGTAAGCTAGCTGAACTCCACGTCAATTATTTAAAATTCCCATTAAATAATAACTTACGGCAAATAAAATAACATGCACTTTACTAATGTGCACTCGAAAAGATTTACTAATGAACAGCCTACAGGGTACAGCTCTACAAGGTGCGGCAAAAACTAGCCCCCTAAAGTTTTTTGCTGTTTTCTCAGCAACCGTTTAGCATTTTATTCTGAAATTTTATGCATTTATTTCCTAAAATGTTGTACGGCTAACTGCTAAGTAAAATGTAATTCTATTCAAAAATGACGAAGTTATAGATTTTTTAACATAACCGCCTACCGATTTTTAGCATTGAAAAGTTTAAAGCTACAACACCAATTCAATAACACCGTTGAAACAACACAGTTAACTAATGATCAGATGTAAAAATTCCGTTGTCACTGCAAATGTTCAAAGTGTCCACCGCCAGCTCTAACTCCAACACAAGCTTTCAGTCGCTTAATTTGAAAAGTTTGTCACAACCTTGTCGATCGGTTTTTGTGGCAAGTTGCCCCAGATAACTTGAAGCGCTTCCTCGAGTTCGGAGATTGTTTTTGGCTTTGTTTTAAGCTTGCGGTAAGCCTCCAACATTGCACCCCACACGAGATAGTCCATTGGGTTCATATTCGGCGAATTTGAAGGCCATTGGTTTTTTTGTGTGATGAAATCTGGGCGGTTGGCCTGCAGCCAGTTCTGTGCGCTGTGCGCTGTGTGTGCTGGTGCGCCGTCCTGCTGGAAGATGAATCCGGTGAGCAGCCGGCGATTGCTTTAAAAGAACAATAATTTTGTGATAATTTATAAACGAAATAAATTACTGTTCACTAACTTGTCACTGTGGCGTCATCGGCAGTAATGTGGTAACCGGTTTTTGAATATTCAATAGCATTTTTAGCTTAAACATTTTTAATGCTGAAAAATCGGCAGTCAGTCATGTTGAAAAGTCTATAACTTTGTCGTTTTTTAACAGCATCATATTTCGCTTGGCATTACATGTAAATCGTTTCAGTAAATACATTTGTAAAATTTCAAATTAAAATTCCAAAAGGTTGCTGAGAAAACGGCGAAAAACTTTAGAGGGTTACTTTTTTGCCGCACCCTGTAGTAGACTTCACGACTCGCGAGACGAATAATTATCGCTTCGAATCAATGTTTTTGATAGCGTCGTAATTGGATGTTTGCTTCCAGATATCGCTTTCATGTCGACGTAGGCCTAATTAATTTCGCGCAGCCACTTTACCACGAAGTAAAGCGTTGGCCGCAAGCAGTGTTTTCTGTAATCGCTGATATTACTAATTAGTCCAACTTGTAACAAAAAGTAAAGAAACTTTGAGACGATGTGTATTGTTACCTAAAAGCTATAAGTATTTTTTAATTATTGGTTAAACTTATTCATTTTTTTATTATCATGCAAAATTTATTTCTTTTAAATTAATTAAAATTGAGCACTTCAGCAGACACTTAAAAACAGAGAGATTCTATAACTTCTGAACGATTAATTTTTAAATTATACGTTATACAATCTTATAGGCTTACATTAATGCCATAACACAATAAATGACATAATCACATCCAAAAAACAACAGTCATTATAAGCCTACTTATGGTTACTGATAATTATATTTTAATTGCTTCGTAATTTCTCAGTTGATGTAGTTTTTAGAAATAATGTTTCACAGCTTAATTATTACATCGATGTAAACAACGAGCAGTTAGTTACCCTGAAGAAGGTAAATACATGACGCAGAGCTGTGGCCAAATGATTGAATGGACTCATTGCCCTGACCAGCGTGCTAAACATCACCTTGTCCATCAGTTCAGGATTGGTTGCAGAGTACGAGAAATGAGGCAGATTCCAGTAGGCAGCCAGCTTGCCGGCGTAGATTGCCGCTGTGTATTTACGCAACAGGCAGACTTAAGTCAACAACTGGGACCCGCAAATAATAATAAATAAATTTGCAGGAATTAACGATTTGTCACATGACTAATCGTTAAAACATTTGAAAATCGCCACAATTTTCATTAAAATGAAGTCAATGTAAAAAGACTATAACGTAAGTACAATGACATCATGACAAGCATCTAAAACATCTCAATCGTCTGCTTAATCGTGTCTCGTTTAACGGTTAAACATTATCATAAATACCCCCGACAGAAATATTCAGCATGGACTCTAATTTGTGTCAGTATACTTGTTATCCGAATAACAACAGAAGTTTGTTTTAATCCGGTGCCTTTTTAGAAAGGTTACTGAAAATAATCTAAACTAAACTAAAGTAAATTGCCAGTTCGTTCGGTTTCTACCGTCCATGCAATGCAACTGAAACGGCAGTTCGGTTCACTTTAGTTTCGTCGTTTTACACATTTCTTGCGCAACAGAATACTAGTTAATTTTCGCAGTTCTACGATAAACTACACCGCGAACCATTAAAATGACACTTTCATTTTTTGAATGGCGCCGTGAAACTTTGGCCCATTTTAATAATTTTCGCCATGCGCCATCAAAAAACTTGACGCAAATGATTGTAGTTTTGGCCACCTCACTTTAATACTGTTGCTATACACTAATGTGTGAAATGCAGAAATCGTAGTTTTGCCGTTTACAACAATAACTTCATACTGGTTGCGTCGACTCAACTAAATAGCGACAAACGCGATTGGCAATTATTGTCTCTAAAAAATCACATATGTCACATCACATTATTTTCATTACAACATGTTTGAAATGTCCTCCTCCAGCACGAACGCAAGCGGTAGACGTTGACGCCACTTCCCAACAGCACGTTCAATAACTGCGTGACTCAGGGTGGCTTACTCGCTGTTGATGCGTAATTTCAGTTCGTCGACCTACGATCTAAAATAAAGACGAAGTAACAAATTTTCGATGATTTTGTGGTCTCAGTAATTTTCTGAGCCGACGCATGCGCTACTCAGTATGAATTGTTGTGACCGGCCAAACTACGACGTCTGCATTTCACAAGGTAATGCAGCCACATTATTAAGACGAGTAGGCCAAAACTACAGTCATTTGCGTCAAGGTTCATTTTCTTAATGTCGTTTGACAAATATTATTAAAATCGGCCAATGTTCTACGTAGCCTAACTATTCACAAAATACAAGTAGCACTTTTAAGGCCTACGGTACAGTTTAGCTTCATTCTTATATTTTCAACGCGGATTTTTCTTTTTGAAACGTGTCACTTGGTTACCTAATGAGCAGGGAAGACCGATCACTCCGTCGATGTTGTAGAGGTCATGAATCTCAACCAAGCGGCCCAGAGACACTTTCCCGTCGCATTTGTCATCCGCCCAGATTATTCTGCATCAAGAAGACAATATTTTTAACTCATATATTTTTCGCTTTATATGATTGTATTTATTCGTTTTTGCAGTTTGACTATCAGCAAAAAAAATCCAACCGAAGCTTGGATACCTAAACAAAATGTCAAATTAATATAATATTTTTATGCAGTAGCCTATACGGCGAGAGTAAACTAACCCTACAGCTTTTTCCATTAAGTTCTGGAATGATTTTTTTCGAATATGTCACGCGTATAAAACGCAATCAACAGCCCATTTTTCATCTACAGCGGCACCAGAAATACGACAGAACTAGCACAGAATCATCAGTGGCCATTTGTTTAGCTTAAGAAAATTTAATTTGCACAAAAACTAAAAAGTCGACCAACATACGAGACGTTAACTCCGGCCAGAAGACCGTCAGTTTGAGCCTGCTTGAGAGCAAGCGTTGATGCCGCCGCGTTCTGCTCAAAACCCAGAATTCCGTCTAAGGGCGTCAGTAGCAGAAGCGTTAGATTGTTGTCGTTGTCGGCTGCTGATGCTGATGATGAAGCAACAGTTGTTGCCGGGCAGCAAACGTCATCGGCGATGACGTCATTTGTCGCAATCGCCATGGCAACGACGAAGACGACGCGTCGATACGCAAGTGTCGTTCCCATAGCTACCAGCACAAAAATATTTCTCTAGCTTACGTATTGTTACGGTTACCGTTCATTTACGCGTACGGTAGCCCTAACTTCAGATTCGGGTTGCATGTTTTCTTACTACCGTGTTTGAACTTAGATCCGTGTAGGCATATTACGACTTTGTGAAAAACACTCCTGTGTAACTTTTTGAAATAAGCAGCTTGTTATTTTCTTGGATTGACACGATATAAAACTCGATCTTTTACACTGTAAAACCATTCAAAACTGAACCATTCAAGTTAAAAGATAATTGCATCGTTTACGAAACTGAAATTGCATTCGTCTCGCTAACTAAGTCTCGAGTCTCGTTTCTAAGCCAACGAGTATTAGTACGAGAAAAGCGAAATCTTACCTGCGGTTTGCTGGCGAGTGGCGAGAGAGTCGAGTCTAGAATGAAGCGACGATGACAGCTGCTGTGCAGTCACGTGACACACCTGCAGTGGCTACTCAGCACACCCGATTACCTTACACCGTGTCCCTGAAAACTGTACCGGTGTTATTTTTTAATAATTCGGCGAACATTGGCTAATTTTTAGCCGACCGTACTTACGTAACGGTCGAGCTATTGGCATGGTTGTCGTCGTCTGTCCGTCCGTCGTTTGTCACTGATGTATTGTGGCTAAACGGTGCGAGATAGGAATTAAGTTAATATTTATCACTAATAAAGTCACATATTGGCTTTCCAATGACATCGATGACCTTGGAAGGTCATAACGCATTGTGGTATGCCAATCGTGCAGTATTGTTGCTAAACGGTAAGTCGTAAAGGGTCGGCGATGATATTATCGGATAAAGC
>Ga0209671_1006719_pt1 | contig 11851 bp, 8 predicted proteins | sample WorMetHERISLAND2_2_FD_187401 | JGI IMG/M metagenome (GOLD analysis project Ga0209671, IMG submission 187401) | Marine gutless worms symbiont microbial communities from Max Planck institute for Marine Microbiology, Germany - Olavius geniculatus... | ecosystem: Host-associated > Annelida >...
GTTTTTTGTTCTTGTTAAAAAATAAACTTACAAAATGACAAATATGATTTATTTCTCTTGGGCCAATTGTGTTCAGCTGTTTTTGATCTATACATTCAGTACATTCCGGTTTTTAGTCTTTACAAATGGTAGGTTTTTGTTTTTAATCATCTGAGTTAGATATCCTCTGCGTGTATAATGGTGAAAAAAGTAGTGATTGGAAACATCTGCAGCTTAACGTTTTTTTTATAATAGTGAAAAAACATGTTTTTTAATGTTTTTTTTAATTTCCAAATCAATGTTTTTAACATCTGTTCATATGAGCGTAATTGACCATTAGTATGGCACTTAAATTATGCCTTATGTGAGTATACTTATATATTTATCATGTATGGACAGTGGATGCTTACAAAACACATTTTATACAAGGACGACATCAGTTTCAAGTAATATCTTGAGGCAAGTTGAGGCATCTAGAGACATCTAAATACCTTGTAGTAAAGTGGCAGGTTGTAATCAGCCAAACATATATCAATGGCCTTAACATAGGTTTCCAGAAGACCACCTGTCGACTCAGCTGTCAGACCTAAGAATGTTCTGCAATAAACCACAACAGTCTTCTAACTTCATCATCAAAGATTATTCTTGACGTATTATACAGCGTGCAGCATAGCTGTGAGCAAATTATGAGCAAACTACGGAATGGCTTCAACAAAAAGCTCACTACCATAAAAATGTATGCTAAATGTCTGCTCACAAAGTAAAAAGAATTGTGATAACTGCTTCTCGCAAGATCACATGCATCTTACGTTTTTATCGAGCAATAATAAATAAAAAGATCTGTGTGATAATGTGTAATTCTACCACAATCAGTGTAACTTTATCTTGTCATGACAAGTTCCACACTGATAAATATAAGCTATGTCAAAGTACAGTGTAAATGTTCCGAACATATTTTTCACGTATGTAGCACAAAATTTTTAATCAAAAATTTCAATTAGAGTCAGTTTTTTGGCTACCTATGTGCCAAATAATAGTCATAATATATACTGTTGTCAAAGTTAGATAGCAAAACCAGGCCAACAGGAGAATGCATGTAATAAGTAAAACAAAACTACCTTGTCCCTTCTTCATTGCAGTATGGTTCGAGCTTACCTAGTTTTACTCTTCCACTGCAAAACACACAAGATCAGGGCAATATCATGGCATCACTGTCGAACAAATAATGATACCGAAAAGCAAATACACAAAATCAGAACTCAGTACATTAGCATGATCATATTAGTAAATCGGAAACTACATCAAGCCAATTGCAGCACGATAAAACTGACAACACAAAAATTAGACAAACAATTGCTGATAAGGATGTTTAACTTATTAGCACTTACCTATTACACAGTGCTACTTTTCTTCCTAGATCAGCAACCATCGGTTCTATCCAGTGATGTCTCATAACAAATGTTTTAGACAGGCTTATATGCATATTTTGTACTGGGTGAAAAATGGCGACTGACTGAAGCCCTTCACACAGAAATTCTGACAACTCTGAAGCCAGATCATCGCAGGAAGTACCTGCAAAAACAAGCACCATTAACAGCATTACACGTATAAAAATTTCAGAACATGTCTGCACTTCGCAATTCACGTTAGTACTATAAAAAAAACAGAAAATAGTGTACCACTGGCATTTCCAATTTTCCTGGAGTACTATAGGTTAGGCTGGTCTAATCAGTACTTTGACAATGTCACTAAATGATGACCAGCTGAAACGAAATTGAAAACGGGAAGTAGAAAGTAGCAGAAAGACAAGCTCTTAGCTCAGATGATTGTCGCGCTCTATGCATGTCGTGATGGTTATTACAACTTACCGTGTAGCCACAATACCGCACGATTGGCACACCATAGTGCATTCAAGGTCATCCAAGGTCATTAATTTTAATGTCATTTGAAAGCCAGTATTCGACTTCCTATTAGTGATCAATAGCAACCTAGGCCCTATCTTTTACCGTTTAGCCACAATACACCTGTTACAGAGGAAGACAGATGATGACGGTCAACAACCGTGTAAGAGGCCTACAGCACTGCTGAGCCGGCGTTCCCAGTGACGACGGCAAGCGGCCTGATGGTTAGATGTTGCTGCCATTTAACTCTGGGCGCAGTGCCACTTAGTACATCACAGTGGTCAACTCTCTGGGAAACGCTTATCTGCAGCAGAGTGCCATTACCAATGCCAGTGCGGCTGAGACTGCAGCTGTCAGAAAAAGGAACAAGTACAGCTCACTCAGCGGCACCCACAACTTTTTTCGAGTGACACTGGAAACACTTGGACCCATGAGTGTCAGCACCCAGGAGTTCTTGGCACAAATCAAAAGGTGTTTGACCGAGGTGATGACAGACCCCCGTGAAACGACGTTCTTTTTCCAGCGCTTGTCGATCACCGTCCAATGCTTCAACGCGACATGCCTAGCTGACACGTTCGCAATTTCCGAGCTCGCATTATAACCATTCTGGACATAATTTCTGTAGTTTAATATTTCAGCCCTCGAGAATTGAATACTGGGGATATAATAAATAAATATATATATATAGATAAATATTTTCTTTACAACCCAGGAAGTAACATAAATCCCCACATTATCGCACGTACGCCGCTGCACTCACAGCTGTGCCACACGACAATCGACCAACCAGAATTGGCACACAGCTGAGCCAAAGTCAACAGATAGGATGGAACGGCAACGTCTGTTGATGTCTCTGAGTTTAATGACTGGTTTAGCGCCAAGCGTGCGCCAGTGCTTTCCGTCCGTCAAATTCGGTCGGTTAGTCGTTCAGAGCAAGAATTCCGATTTGAATGTCCATAGAGCTATAAATAGAGTGGACAAACAGACAAACAGACTCTGCAGCGTGCAACAAAGAGTGATGTCTAGTGCCAGCGCGTGACAGTCAACTATGTTTGACAGTCCCCAAAAAACTTGGCCAAAAGTGATCCTTAAAAATCACTAAAGCACAACAAATAAATCAAGTCCAGTTAGAAACAGCACTACTGCATTTGTATCCATTTAACACTAAATGACCAAACACAATTTGTTTTCAGAAAAACAACAGTTCAAGACCAATACAGGCACTATGGCAAATAAAAAATGTAATATTATATTCATACACGAAATGTAGACAAAGCTCGCCCAGTTTCCGCGTTCATGTGCAAATGATCGAATTCTGCCATCATGCAGAGCTGGATCATCAAAAGGTTCATCTTGGCTGCCAAACATAGAGAGAATATCACTTGGGATGGGTAACTTCATGTTTTCATTTCTACAATACATAATCAGGATAACGCACACATTCCACACAATGCTCAAACACGCAACGTACACAGAACTAATCCACAGAGCTCAGACTATACTGGAGACCACTCACTGTACAGCTGATACATAAGTTTGAAGAAGCAAACTAGATCCACTTGAAATACAACAGGATACCCTTCCACACTTGCAACTACTAAACTTGTAATAATCCACAAACAGTACACAAAATTATACATAATATAACTCACTGTAGTGCTTCTTTACGAATCTTTGATGTCGGTAATAAATCACGAGAGTCTTGACTTCGCTTGCGACTGGAGCGGTCAGATGGTCCGTCACAGTCGTTATTTGAACACAAAGAACCCTTACTGGCCATCATGCCTAAATAAATCTATTACCAGTAACTTATACGATGCTCCAATAATCACGGAACGTTCGCACACTATGTCACTATCATTATAAATCACTATTTTTAAGCTTAAAAACAACAAAATTCGCACCGACTAACAAAGAATATATAATCAATGTTGATAACTCTCAATATTCACATAACATAACATAAGTAACCAAAACAGATCTGATCCCACTCACTCACTGTTGCATGACGCACATAGATGGGCAACGATCATAAAGTTGACGCACTGGCCATATAAAAAAAACGAAAAAAAATTACTACTTACATCCATGCGCGGAAAAATCATTTTCTCCGTTCAACCTAAATGTTGACTGACTGGCTGACCTACAAAAGCTTTTACAATGTAATGAACCTATCGCAAAAATACGATAACCTACGTAAAATTAACAGTTAGGCAACTGACCATAATTATACTATTATACTAGTCAAACTCTTTACAGACACAAATAATAGTTTTTTTTGTAGCAGCACTAATTTCAGTAATGAAATTTAAACAAGATGAAACTCTGAGACCAGCACTGTCCACCAGCATGTTAAAGGCCAAGTCGCATCACTTTACATAACTGTCATAAAGCGTTAATTGGCTTAATCAAATGATAATTTGTCAATATTTATTAACCTTCCTGTTGCCAGTGTTATCTTTATACTGTAAAAATAAAGTTTGAAGTGGACAAATGTGACGAAACTGTGACACCACAAACAACTATTAGCCTTAAGGTAGGATAGCGTTCGACAGAATTTGAACGCTAGCAGCGTCGATGGAGCATGGTACTGGGTGAAAAAGACTTCGCTTGCAATTTTACTTTTGAGAAGTCACCGTCATACCGGAAATAGGCCGACTGTATGCCCTTTCCGTTGCACCAGACTTTCGCTTCTGGAATGTGAGTTCCCCTCCATCAGCGCACGCTATGGCCAGGTCGTGGCGAGTTAACTTTTTTGCATGCTGCAATACACGCTATAAACAAAGCGTAGTAGGTGACTTAATCAGTCCGTTCTCACAACATTTTTATTGAAATTAATGTAAAGTGATGTTTTTATTTCAGTACATTATTAATTACATTACATTCTACACACATTTTGCCAATATCGTTTTTTCGTGCGACTTGGCATTTAAATTCAAGCTGTCTTAAGTGAAGGCTAATAACAACACATTACGAAATTGGAGACTATGCAGCAACGAACACTAGCTAAAAATAACAAATTTTATTTTTGCTGAAACAAAAATGTAACTGAGAACTACATAAGAAACAGCAACCTCAATATCTATGAATAGAGTAATCACGGAATACATATAGAGACTTCAAGACTGCACATCCAACACCTAAGAAAACATGTTCTAAGCGTTCATAACATAATCTGCACCAATCACATGAAATTTAGAACATACACATAACAAGTAAAGATGAATAAGTTAGATAAGCGTGCACGATTTCAACGTTTCAAACAAACACGATGTACGCATATTGTTCAAGCTGAGAAACTGTCCAATGCATTCAATGCTACAAACGAACATTACTAAATTATTCTACTACCAAAGTAATTGCACTTCTAACTGCTATGCTGAAGTTGTACCGGACAGTGACGCTGTAACAGCTCCGAATGTTATCAGCCTGAGCCTATATCTCGATAATCATCGGCAAACAAACTTATTGCTGCCAACTACAAAGTCTAAAATATCTACAAAATTTGAGCCAAACTTGTCATGCATGTGAAAATACACCTCGACAGTTTGTTATAATACGATGACATGAAGAACGCTACTGAAGAAAAATCGATATCATGAACTGGACAGACAAATTAAATGAAAACATGCTTGGAAACTGCACGCCAGAAAAAAACTGAGCAATCACCATGATAATCTCCAATATTGACAACTCTGGCCACAAATTACAGTACATTGCTCGACAATCGCGATAATAACACACAATGAAGCATGCATGCTGCAGTACATTTTTCACTTTTTTTCTGCAATGAAATCAACAACACGTTTCAGCAATATGATGATTGTCTCATATAAGTGTCATGCTTGGAGAACACAAAATTCAAAATTCCAGCACCATCCGTTCTGACACCTTGACCACAAGAAAAGCACAAAGAAAGAACTAACTCTCGGATTTGGGATTGCACACAAAAGGTACATGTTTTGCAAGTCCGTTACACACCGACATCTATCTACCATAAAAATCAGTAAACACTCCACTAGACATATCTATGCTGTTAACTAGTAGAGAAAAGAAACGTGCATTAAGGGACTTCAGATAGCCAGCATACTCAGGGCCGGCGTTAGGCATGTTCGAGGTGTTCGACCGAACAGAGCCACCAATTAATTTTAGAACGGCCACCATTTTGGACTCTGAAAATTCCATATAAATTAAGTTGCTAATTTGGATAAAGAAATGCTACAACCAAATGAATTTTGCGAATGTACATTACACGATGCAGCAAAATGCAATGCAGTTGGGGCTCCTTCTGGACCCTGGTACTACGGACCTAACAGAGATCCTGAAAGCCATTTGGCTGATTTCAAGGCAGGAGCTTCGTGGTAGAAAGGGGAAACAGAGGAGAAGAAAAAAGAAGGGAAAGGGAAAAAGTAAAGAGCAGAAGGCAGGGGAAAGTTGGAAAAAGAAAATTGACTCATGCAGACAGTGGTGTAGAAAGGGGTTGAGAAAAGGAGCGAGGAGGCCCAAGTCCCCAACAGCTGAGCATAATTTTTTTGGTTAAAAATAAATATCAGGTTCTCAGGAAAATAATTAAAACTGCTGCCACCAGATCTGACATTTTAAGGCTATAATGAACCAAATTCGATTTCGGCTAGGACTATGCTCCAATGTACCGCGCTGTCGACTCAACACATACGGCCGTCGGGCTTTTCCAGTAGCTGGTCCGACGGTCTGGAACTCACTGCCAGATAAACTCAGAGATCCGACGTGTGACATTGTCAGTTTCAAACAGTTCTTTAAAACAATCCTGTTCAGTCAGTACTAGTGTGACAAGCGCATTAGAGGTTAATTTAACAATATGCGCTGTATAAATTTACATTTTACTTACCCAGACCCCACTATGGGAGCTCACAAGACTCCCTTACATCTACTAGCTGAAATTTATGGGTCCTACTTCTAAGGGGAGGAAAGGGAGAAAAAAGGGCAGGAAAATAGAAAGAAAGAGAAAGGGAAAGGAGCCCCCCCTGCCCTCCGATTCACATTTCTGCAGTTATGCCATTGCATGCTCAGTTGGAACAGAACTACATTGGGTAAGGCTGGCCCTGTGCATACTGCGCCTTGCAGCACATCAGAAATACAATCTCACCAAGGACATTGCAGCAGCACTCTGCACCGCAGAAAGCTGGTACCAAGACACAATAAATGAAATTATAAAACAGTGACAAAAACCTCATTAAATAACGAAATGAGCAAAACACCACGTACACCATTACCCACATCCTACGCAGTAAGCACATTGCATTAGAACTGAAATAAGTGAAATAAAAAATGCCAGCTACAGAACGGGCCTAGCACTTAGTGCCACCAGTTTCATGTGCATAAAGTGAATGCTGAATTAAACAACTAAATATCGTCAGAAATATCAACAGGGGTAACAATCAAGTTTCGTAAACAAATTCATCGTTTCAAATGTTCACCTAAAATGTGCACTGTTTTTTTGGCATTTGTAATGCATATCTGCAAAAACTGCTGCAAACATGCACATCTGTAAGTAACAGTGAAATGCACAACAGACACTTTCTTTAAAAACAACACACTATGACACTACCAAAATAAATAAGCAAAAACTACTTAAACCATCTAATCACCATATGACTATTATGTTGAAAATCAGCTTATGTTAGAAGTTGAATGCATTAATATAACAAAGACATCTGACAACAAATGGAAAATCACGCAGACACTAGATTGCCAAAGAAAATGACATGATTCAAACATCAGCAACTTGAAAAAATGTTCTGAAATTCATTTGTACCACTTGTTACACGACTGATCAAAATCTGCTTCAACTTAGTAGCTAATGCTATTTACAGAATATAACTAGAGCCGCCAAACGATTAATTGCACAAATATTATTTTAATCACTCATTAATCGGATTGTAAGACACACTTTCTTACTCATGTGTTTATGTTGATGTAGCCGTCAGCGAACCAATGCAGGCCATTTTCAACGTCTTTATATTGATAGCTGACCTACTACATGCGACCATGGTCAAATCTGCAATATAATGATGACTAACAACTGACATTAAATCATCGAAATTAACGCGATTAATTCCTTAATGCACTGATTCGATAAAATACTGCAGCCATGACATGAAGAATAATCATAATGGACTGGACACATGACTCGCTGCCAGCAAGATCGCCTGGTTATAAAGCAAAGATAAGACATGCACGCAACACGCACGATAAAACACGAGGTCATGGTGTATATATAAAACTCATGAAGCAAGCATCAAAATGTACACGTATTGCACCGTATCTCCTGACGATCCAGTGGTCAACTTAAGAAGCATGAGCATATCAGAGACACAGTTCGCGCACGCACAATGAAAATGCAGGCACATATAATGAATGATCGAATCGCCGTCGGCTTGGTCGGTTGTTTCAGTCGACCTTCTGCTTTGTGACCTTAATGAGTGTCTCCGGCGACCGGTAGAGAAATAGCAGCTGACAGAAGAGATCCTCCTCGACCATAAGTTCTCCGCACTCTCGCACCAGGTAGATGTCCAGACACAACTTGAGCAGGAAGTCGGGGTTCGGCAGCTCGACGAACATGATGCGGAACGACAGACCTTGCAGCCACATGCGGACGAAGCGACCGATGACGAGAACCAGAGATATGTACAGGCCTATCACTCTGTGTCAACAAATACAAACAACATTAGTAGCCGAATATACACGGTGTTTCACAAAAAGGACCCCTTTTTGTTTTTTTCATAATTCACTCAAATGCTAATCAATTTTCACAAAATTTGTACTAGTTGTAGCTGAAGAAGTACTAGTTCAAAATACTCCAACAAAATATGGCAGTTGATTAAATATTCTTTGCCAGTCGTGATGTAACGCTGACGTCATAATGTGTCACGAGTACAAACTTGCTTTAGCCTCACCTGGTGCTGTCAGGGTGCTGTCAGTTGCTAGCCTGCTCCAATAGTGAAAAATCTGGTACGCTGATGACAAATTTTCGAAGTTTTACAGTTGCAGCCACAAAAACGTGCAAAGCGATCGCATTTACGGGTCTGTGGGGATAGTTCGACTTTTACATGTTCGAGCAAGACAGTCCACTAGCACACTGAGCTTGCAAAATGGTTGCGTTTTTGGATCGTTTTTGTTGCAACTATTTTCACGGAAGACTGGCCAACAATGGCAAAATAACGACTTTTCATGTCCCCATGTTGCTTAGTGCTGACACGATAAACATTTTCCATTAGCAAACCAGATTAAGTTTACCATCAAAGCAGGGTGGCAACTGACAGCACCAGTTGGGACAAGCAAACTTGTACTCACGACACATTACGACGTTAGCATTAGGTCACGACTAGCAAAGAATATTTAACCAACTGCCATATTTTGTTGCAATATTTTGAATTAGTATTTCTTCAGCTATAACTGATACAAATTTTGTGTAAATTTACCATCATTCAAGTGAATTATGAAAAAAAACAAAAAGGAGTCATTTTTTATAAAACACCGTGTATACACCGTAGAGAATGGGCAAATCACACTGTGGACAAATACATTAGAGGTAGAATGAATAGTGACAGCAGTAGGGTAACTGGAAGAAATTTTTTTACAGAGCATTCATGGAAAACATCACCTCGAAGCTGTGGGAGAGCTCTGTGAGCTCAGATGATAATAAGTGATAAAATTTTGTTTTTAGGATTGGGTCTACTTTGCACCCCAGAAAACATCACCCTTTTTATTTTTGCATGAGATGATATCCAACTGCGGCAATTCTCAAAAAGAACTTACCTCAGGAGTTTGAAACAAAATCATATACACAGTGCACCAAATCTCTTTCTATATGTTCGTACTATGCCTTGTAAAAACTAGCAATGATTTTGAGGCATAAAGCACAGCATCAAATATGAAGTCTCCATAAAAGAGTCCAACAGTCACATCAGATGACTATCAAGTAACGTTAACAGTAATACGTAACACGAAATTTGAGCTCATGCTCATGAGACGCGTGAAAGCCTATAGCAATATAGCCATTTCATTGCAGTTTATTCGTGGAGTGTGTGCTGCAGCCGAAGATCGCAAAAATCAATAAACACCCCTTATTTTAGAAGTTTAGGGTCTTTCAAAGTCATTGATGTTGATACGACTGAAAAGCTCGAGACTAGTGCTTGTTGTGATAGGCAGCATGCCCATGCATATCAGCAACTATTTTCACGGAAGACTGGCCAACAATGGCAAAATAACGACTTTTATAGGGGTACCGCTTTTTTGCAATTGTGCGCAAGTTTCTTTATCTCTAGAAAATCAAGACTTGGGCTGTTGAAATCTACGTTCAATGCTAAAATTTTCATAAGCAGCTTCTCTACGTCTATCTCAATTGATTTCGGCGCAATTCGCTTTTGAAATGTGTCTCACAACCCGAAATCACAAAAAAATCCACAAAAACCCCTATTTTGGCATTCAAGGTCATCCAAGGTCATTGAATTTGGTGGCAATTGAGAGCCAGCATACGACTTCCCATTAGTGATTAATAGTAACCTAAGCCCTATCTCGCACTGTTATTGAAATACAGCGACTTATTGGCCAAAAATTGCAAATTTTTCCCACATCCCTCTCATTTAGCGCCCTCATTTGGGGTGACCCCCTTCGAATTTATGGAAAAGCTTTACAGTTCCTGAAACTAGAGTCTTCCCTGCAGCCAACAGTGAAGATTTGGTGATCATAGCTTGCACCGTTTTTAACTGATCCACCCATGTGACGAACAGATGGACAGACAGAATTGCGACGGCTACGACACGCTATAGCAGTAGCCGCTTTCGCACATAAAAAGACTTCTCATATTATCTGAGCAAATGCATATGAACTGTACACTCACTGCTGATTTGAAGTGGTGCCTGATTGCTACATGGTCTGGTCTCATGACAAGGTAATCGACCAGTGGATGAGGATGAGATAATATAATGAATTACACACGACAACGATAACAGTGATGAATGCTATACAATACCCGTAGTTCGTTGCCATGGACAGTAGGCCGCTCGGTGCAATTCGCTGATTGAATGAGGTCATCCAGAGAAGATGAGTGTCACTAGGAGAGTGGTCGGCAGTGTCATTAAGCATCCACCACATTGCATTCAGCGTCGTGTTCACCTTCAGCGCCAGCGACACGTCACCATAGTACTGGCTCACTGCAGCGCGACAACAACAACAACAACAATTTTCAAAAATTAACAGTTCACAAGGAAGGGTTGCGACACAGCTAGTGTACATAATGCGATTTTCCATAAAACGTGGCAGTAAATAAATTTTGAAAATAAATTCAAAGGACTGTTGCAAAATCCACATAAAAGCACATACTGGTAGTTCAACTACCTACTTAATAACTTAATACCTACTTAAGAACACTCAATTGACAGCAGATTTAGTTCTACGTATCTCCTGCTTCTTTTCCCACTAAACCTTCTGGACATGATTACAGAATGCACAAATAAGAAGCAATCCCCTAAAAAAATTCTATATCTCCAGAAATATAGAATTTTTCCTAGAAAATTGTTTCCACTGGCACATCAGCTAGACCTAGCCATCTAAACAGGCATTCAAACATCCAGCACCTTGATCACACTTGCGATCCTTTACTATTGTGAATGACTCAACATGTCTACAAACCATGCAATAAATAAATAAATAAATAAATACACTATTGGTTTTGGCTAGTTATCTACCACAATACAACAAATAACGTTAAAATATCAGACAAATTCAATGAAAGACACTGTATAATGACACGAACGAGCCTAACTAAGTGAGTGCAGACGGGTTCTTACAGTTCCGAAGTGCATACGATTCTTCAGCTTTCCCAGACGCAGGAACTGTCCAATAATGTGGATACAATTTGCTTACAGTTCTGAAAATACAATAAATCAGCATTTCACATAAATTGAATCCCAGCTCACAATGAAACCAAA
>Ga0209671_1006720_pt1 | contig 11850 bp, 9 predicted proteins | sample WorMetHERISLAND2_2_FD_187401 | JGI IMG/M metagenome (GOLD analysis project Ga0209671, IMG submission 187401) | Marine gutless worms symbiont microbial communities from Max Planck institute for Marine Microbiology, Germany - Olavius geniculatus... | ecosystem: Host-associated > Annelida >...
ATTAACAGTTAAATTTTTAATAAAATTTTTCTGATACCATCAGATATTGGCATTGCGTCGTATTTTTGCTAACGTGCTTTGATTTGCGGCTACCACAGATTAGGCTTTAGTATATTCACAAACCCAAATGAGAAATTCATAAACGTAGATGTCAGGTCTTTCGTAAAATCAGACGCCAAGAAGCCCCACTTTGGCAAATCCAGCTACAGACTGAGAAAGTTTCATGCGAACAATTAGCGTTGAATGGACGGGGTAGGAAAATGTGCGCTTTTTAATGGAAAAATAGCCATATCTCGGAAAGGGTGAAAGTTACGGCCAATATTACTATTAATCACTAATAAAAATGCCATACGCCGTGTAAGTTTAGATGAAAATCATTGATCTTTGATGACCTTAAAGGCCGTTATGCACTATTGTGGCTAAACGGTGCGAGGTCGAGCCTAGATTGCTATTGATCACTAATAGAAAATGGCATAATGTCTTTCAAATGACATGAAAATCATTGACATTGGTTGACCTTGAAGGTCACTGACAACCAGTACGGTCGGTTATCTTAGCGACAGTTGGGCTTCTTGTTTTTTTTAAAGTGCTAGTATACATGGCGATAGCGAACTGCAAAAATTGATTTTTACTTATTTATTTATTTATTTACTGACTTACTTACTTACAGCACAAAATATAGTAGACCGTCGCTATTTGCAGTAAAGAGTTGCAAAGTATAGCAAAAGTAAAAGTAAATTACAGAGCTAAAATTAATAAACAATACTTCTTTCTTTCTTTTTCGCGAGTACAAATTTCTGGTCATAGCATTCCGGAATGCTGTACAGTTGCTGATTTTCGTCACGGAGCACGATTCTTCGCTGTTTCTCCACGCCGTAAATCAAGTATATCTGACCACAGTTTATACATACAGAAAATTACTAAATCCACTTCAAAGTGAAAGGAAATTGAGTGACAAAGAAATGTAATAGGCTATGGGCTATTTACCTGGCCTCAAGTCATGCAAAGTTATATTCATCAAATATAAATTAACTTTAAACATCCAATTTGCAATAACGTGATCATCGTGAATATCCAGCGTGTTGAACAATTCTCTGACGCTCTGACCTTCCTGGTTTGATAGGCTTGCCATTTTTAAGCGCAACAGCAGCTACTGCTGTAGCGCGTCTTAGCCATCGCAATTTTGTATGTCCGTCCGTCTGTCCGTCCATCACACAGGTGGATCAGTCAGCAAGAAATCTGAGCTAATGCTCATGATAGGCGCGACAGCCTATAGCAGTTCCTGTTCGCAAGTAGGCCTAATCTTGCTATCTCTACCCATTCCGACACAATTCACTTTCTGCAGCTAAAAATCGCCAAAAACCATTAAAAACTATTATTTAAGGTTTAAAATCATTCAAGGTCATCGATGTTGACATTTTAAAGAAGCTCGTCACCAGTGCTTGTTAGGATAGCAGAATGTCTGTGCTTATCTGCAATTATTTTCACGCTGGACAAGCCAACAGCGAATAAATAACCATTTTTAGAGGGGTACCTCTCATGACACCGGCGTGTGCAGACCTCCTTGAATCTACAGGGTTCGGACGTGGACTGCTGAAATCTACATTTCCTACGCAGGTTGTTTTAGTCTATCTCCAGCCACGTCTTCGCAATTCACTCTTGAAATGCGTGTCGCAGCCAGAAATCGCGAAAAATTCACTGTAACCCCTATTTTCAAGGGTTCAAGGTCATTCACGGTCATCGATGTTGACATTCCTAAGAAGCTCGTAGCCAGTGTTTGTTATGATAAGCAGCATGTCTGTGCCTATCTGCAACCATTTTCACGTTAGACGCGCCAATAGCGCGGTAGAATAACGCCTTTGTAAGAAGTGGTGCCCCTCTTTCGCAGTTTTTTAGCTCTCTCTTGGTGGCTTAACGGTGTAACTAACAGTAGGGTGTCGGACTTACCATCAAGAGGCCGTGAGTTCGACTTGTGGCAGGATCACTATTAAGTACAGTTACTACTCGGACTGTGACATTTTGCAAACAGGTAGCTTAAACAATCTAGGTATAACCAACAAAAAGGTCAACTCAGCCTTCCATCCCTTCCTGCAGCGCAGTTGGGGGGGGCTAAAACGGGACACGTTCAACTATGTCGGGTGGCAGCTAGCACTGTCTGATCCCATATGGCAGGTGACACTCCGTAGCTTTGTGATCAGTTTCTTATTAAAAGCTGTACACCACTTTCCATTGCTTTTTACCCATGACGCCTGGGTCGGCAGTTATAACAGATTCACAAAGCCTTAAAGAGCGACGTAATTAAACTGAATTCATCTGACACGGTTTAGTTTTTGACGAACTGACCAATTGGCAAGCAAAGCGAGCTTATTGGTAACCGGTTAACGCATATATAAGCAAAGTCCGTCACATAAACCATCGACGCCGTTAGACAGTGCCTACTGTAATGCATTAGCCTATACTGCTTGCCCATTGGCCAGTTCGTCATAAACTAAACAATGTCCGTTTAGTTTCGTCCGGTTTAGTTACGTCGCTACGTACGCGCCTTTAAAAATCGGAACTTTAGAGTCTTACGTCTTCAACGGACACACTGTGCATATCGTCGGCTCCAGAGTAACCCTCGGTGATATAGATGATAACCGGGATGCTCTCTCCGTGCCGCGCCAGGAAATCCGACATCGAATACTCCTTACTCGACCATAGCCTCTCGGCCATGCCGGCAAGTCTGCCTACCACCTCATTACACGTCGACATTTTGCCCGGGAGTTATCCAAATAAAGCTTATAGGCTAGGCGCCACTATGGCGGTTGCAGACTCGCAGTCACGCGTGAACAAAATGCTAGTCAACGAAGTGTGCTGGACTAGTATAGACTCTAGCGCAATGCATGGCATCTGTAAAATATAGGGGCATATATTGCGTCATCTTCCTGAATCGGGCTAAATGCAAGACAGAAATTAGAGCTAGTTGGCGAGATAAAAGAAAATAAGCAAGTAAGTAACTTTGTATACAAGTTTGTATGTAGGAAAACATAAAAGATGCAATTTTAACAGTTGCGCCCTGATTTCAACACAAGAAGTCGCTTGAAACAGCACGTCGCTTGAAACAGTCAAAACGTCAGCTTGTCTCAGATGAACTACAAGGTTGTTTCACTATAGGCCTACAGTTTTGGCCCTATATGCAACATGTGCGTCATTTTTGTGAGATTCTTTGCGCCGGTGACTTCAACTTTTTTTAGTTTCGAAATGCAATGTGGTACACCCGGTGACCGCGGTATGTGCACTAAGAAACGTTCACACTTCTCACCAATCGACAAATTTCTTTCAGATTTCCAAGTCAATGCAACACAGACGAACAAGACGCGTGCTGTGGCTTACGAGTCATTTTATAAAACTCGATGAGTCGACAAGAGGTCTGAGGTAGCGTGAAGTTAATGTGCATGTAGACTCGTTGGCACTCATGCGTGAACAAAATGCTGTCGACCTGTAGGGGCCTTTTCATGCAACTATAGGCTTATAGGCCCGTGCAGTGCAGTATAGCACGATGTAAGCTACACGTAAATGGCCGTAATACTTCCTGAATAAACGAGTGCACTGCGTTTTATTTCACATTTCTTTGTTGATTATTTAGCGTATCAAATGTAATGCAAACCTGCATGTATTCTATCATTCTGGTGGAAGAACACAACAAAAACATAACTAAATCTGTAACTATATAGTAGCGTGTGGCCTAGTTATCATCGCAAGCTGCTAATGCTTTTTGTCGTTTTTCAAGCTAATGTTAGGTTACTAAGCAAATCAAGGTCAAAATATACTTGACAAAGTAACATAGGCTAATATGCTGTGACAATAGCCCGCATTCCAAAAACATTGTCGTGTGAAGTTTCTATGACTATCGGCGTGACGAGATGCAATGATGCGGGCCCAGTATCTGCAGCTAGCAGTATAGCTTGGTCAGTCACGCTTGGTTAGACCGTAAACTCCCATTCCCAGTCCTCGGACACACTCTTTGTTGCTCTTCCGTTTTGACCCCGCCGGGCGGTACGCTTGCTTTCTCGGGTCACGGCTTTTTACCGAGCCTGCATCATCAACCAACATGAATCTTGGTGTTAGTGGTTTGAAACATGGGTGATTGTTCTGTCAGGGCTCGCTCTCTTCATCTGACAGATCTTTCTTCTTATGTCCCTGAAAGAAGTAGCAGGCCCTATACTGGTATTCCGCGTCAAGAAAGTCATTCTGGATGAAAAAATAGCCTACATCGAATCAGTGACGCACACGCGCCCAGTTAAGTCTTCAGGGGGGGCAGGTTTCGCCAACTTTCAATAAACGTAAGAACATTTTAGGACAAAAACTTTAGTGTACCTACCGTGACATGAGATACATGTAAAACAGTGAAACGATATAGGCTACGCTGCTAATATAAATGGACTATAGTTTTTCAAGTTTCTGAAATTCGGCATGGGCCAGCTAGTGACTAAATCCACAGCGACTACCCACCAAAATGCGACGTGTCGATAGGGTTTTTAGCCCCTTCTTCACTGTAATCCACGGTTTATCTTACCATAAACACTTCATACAGAGTGTCGACACTCAATATTGATTTGTACCAGATTTTTATATGTTTTTCTTGAATGTAAATGCAGTGGTTGGAGATATGTTCTGTCGTTTATTCGAACATTTTCTAAGGCTCTACTGAGCGCGGTACATTTTGCTGGAAACTTTTATTGCGAGTAATTGAGAATGGATTTTTATTTATCACATTTATGGTTAGCAATATACACTCACGAACATTATTTTGCACTATGACAGACTATTTGACAAAATAACTAAACTGAAAAAAATTCTTACAGCACGGCTTCGAATTTTTTTTCCAACTACAGTCAGCATACTCTATAATAGTGTAGAAAAAAATGTATACTCCAAAATCGTACAAAATGCACTGAAATATATTTCGATTTCTATAACCACATTGTGTGACCACATTACATTCTCTTTTTTATCAGTGTTATCGGGCGTCGCATATTATTACGCGATGGCAGTGATTAAAGCATAATGATCAGCCCTGTGTATAGGCCTAAACCTACTCACTCGGCAGCTGCTATAGGCAAGGACGGGTGACAGATCATAGGGCCCGGAATGGCGACACTCCAAAGCACCAAGCGAGCATCAAGCGCATCGTCCTACAATAATAGACCGTGACGAAATCCGGCCGAAACTCCCAGCACACTGGTGGGTAATGGGCCAAGCAGGCGTTATACCGTGGCTGACTTCCCGATCCGTCGCTAACCACTGCAGTAGTGGTGGCCTATATGCCATAGCGATTGAAGTAGCAGGTCTTCGTGAGTCAAAGCGCGTTATAGTTACGCTCGAATACACTATAAGACGTTCCTATATAAGAAGTTCCGCTTTGTTAGCACTACTCGACTCGAGGACTTGACTTCACAGTGTTATGGGCTATCGTTAGGCCTAAGTGTCGTCGTTCCATATGACACACGGGACCTCAGAGGGAGGGCGTGACTCTTTTTCCGAAAGCTAATGTTACCGGCTATTTGATGTTCTTTAAATAAACCGCACGCAGAAGCCCAAGTCTGTATAGAACAGTTCTTTACTTACTTTACTGCGTATCATTTACGATGCACTATGTGCCAAGGATTATTTCACTATTTTATATAGTTACTTAATCTATTTATTTACATATTGTTGTAATCCAGCTTTTGGCTGCAATACGTAATAAAGATGTTTCATTCATTCATAACTATATAGCGACGCCGACAGCTCAATCTTTTCTGTGTTTACCGGGGTCCGCAGAGCCAGAACCGCTGTAGACGTCGAGATTTTGAGGATGTCTTCTCCAAAAATTTTGAAATCTGATATGCTATTTGGTGCATTTGGCAGCATTTTGGAGACTGATTTGTAGCTCTTTATCTTCGCATATTTTTTAAAAGGCATCTTATTCATCGCAAATCGTACATAAATTAGCAACGAAAATTATGAAAAAAATTACAAGTGTCAGCGCTAAAAGAGGAAGAGGAAACATGGCAAACTCTCCTCCAATAAAAACTCCAGTGTTTCCGGTTGCTTCCAAATGTTACCTTTAACGCCGTGTAGGTCTACGATACAGTTTCTGGTCGACTGAACAGTCAATCGCGCGCGTCGCAGTTGTCAGCGCGAATTAAATATTAAGCTATAGAAACTTGGTGACGTCTCGTGCGAGAACACTGCAGGCTGGACTGGACATGTGAATTAGCTTTGATCTGACTGAGCGAGAATATACCTCTATAATAATAATTTCCACCGATGTAGTTCGCGCGTCCCTCCCAAGGGCTCGCGAGGTGTCTTGAGCACTGTACCGCTCACCACCTATATCACGCATAATATAGGCCTTCCTATACAGAGAGTTCGCTTCGCTGGCTTACCTCTCCTCTAATTGATTGACTTCTAATCGACGACTGTGGGACGCACACACGCACACACATATGCGACACCTCACGGACACCTCCCGAACCGTTCTGTCTTCCGCAATGATTGTAAATATGCATGCTTAAAATGGTTAGGTCTAGATGGCATAGCTCTTCATACGAAACCCATCTCGGATCTACGAAGCGTCATCCGCCATAGAACTGATATGGGATCGCACAGTGCTGCCAGGCTGAGACAGCCACTCGGTAGTGTTGATTATTATTATGCCGAGTTTTCTGTTCTGTCTCAAACAGTCACCCATCCAAGTACTAACCACTTGATAGCTGCCTAAGCCACATTACACGCATAAACTTTATTTGCCATTAAAAACGTCAGAACATAAGCATAACAGCACTTTCAATTTCAAAAATTTTTCATCTCAGTTAAGTTTAGAACATATTTAGTTTTTTTTAGTTTGAGTACTTAATTAAACTGCATGGCAGCTTGTCTGCCAGTGCCTGATTTTAGTGCAAATTATTTATCATATCATAAATCTGGTGGATTCTATAGACTGAATTAAACAAACACATTGCCGAATAAAAGAGAAAAGGCAAAATAACGACAGTATGGAAAAAGTGTAACCATTTAGTTCATAAAATATCATAGACTTTTTTACCGTAAACTTCAATTCGGTCTACCCGGTACTTTTTATGTTAATTTTGTTAAAGTTGAGAAACGAAAGGCATAGAAACTTTAAGTCTGAACAAGTTTGCGTGTTTTCAATTAAGCAAATTAAATGTAGAATTAGCAAGCAAGCCAACAAATACATTTTGCACAAAAACATCCGGCCCATATTAAAGTTTATGACATACAATATATCATCATCATCATTATTTATTTGGTAGAAAGCAGAAGACACGCATTAGTAGTTGCAACAGACACACAGGAAACACAAGGCTAGGTAGCTAGCACTTACAGTGACCCTTAATAAAACAAAGACAATCTAAAACATACACATAAAACATACACATAAAACACACATTTGTGACAATAAGACATACAGACTCATGTAGGGCCTACGACGAAAAAATCTTCTAGATCTATTTGAACTTTAAACGTGTCTTGTATCGTGCATATCGTGCATGCATGCCATAGTTAATTCATCGCCATCATTAACGCTTCCTAATATAAACGCACGCAGATCGCCGACATAACGACCGAAACTATTAAGCTTGTGTATATGTGTAGTTAAAAGAAAGCTTGGAAGAAGAGTAAGTGGGAACATCTGTTCTTAATGGATGATACTATCTCCCAACGAACGGTATGCTGTAGACCTACTGTTCTATATCTTTTCGTGCTAACGAGCTTTCAGCTTGTAATTAGCGAGATTGTTCAAAACATCAAACGTCATAACTGTCATCTGCAGGCCACTAATTCGACCGTGAGTGGGCCTTCCGCATGCCAGCCAGCCAGGCATCCACATAACAGTAGCGCATCAGAGGCTAAGTGAATTCAGGCACAGTGGCGGAGAGAAAAAGAGGGCTCAGCTCCCTACCCCGATCTCCTATACAAAACATGAGCACACGTTTAAAGTGCGCTAAATTTTGTTACACGATTATCTAGAAAGCAATTGTTGCCACCAGTTATTTCAAAGCTAGTGGTTATAATGCACCACATTCGATTTTAACTGGGGCTACGTCCAGATCGAGCTGGGGAGCTTACAGCGATCCCCAAACTCTCTAGCTGAATTTTTGGGGTCTTACTTCTACGGGGAGAGAGAAAGAAAATGGGGGAAAGGTCAAAAGGGGAAAATGGGTGAGGGAAAGGATCAGAGAAAAAGCAAGGGAAAGAAAAGAAACGGGAAGAAGAGAAGAAGATTGGAGAAAAGAGAAGTACAAAGAAGATAGGGAAGAAAGATTGGGGAATAAAGGTACGGGGAAAAAGAGAAGGGAGATCTATAATTCACATTTCTGCCTACGCCACTGTTCAGGCTGCCATCATATACATTGGGTATGCAATTTCTCTCTATACTCATTTCCGTCGTTTCCCTGATAACACGTCTTCTCTTTCCACGCTGCAGCTGTACCGTTATTAATTACGCTGCGGCGTCCGCACGGCTCGCTCTGGTCTTTCCGGTGTTTCGACATTGTCTCGGCCTGTGATTAAGACGTGTTAAGATAGGGCCAGCTGCGTCGCGGCTGAGCACCGCGATAGACAGAGCACCGGTCTATAAACGGCAGTCCTATAGTCGCAGCGAGTCCAGGTGTGTCTGTTGTCTGTTGTACTTAATGTCGTCAGTAGACTTTCATCTTTGCTCGCGACCTGCACGCGAACCTCTTGCAATGCTAGCTCTGTGGTAACAAGTAGGCCTACATGAATACTGCAGGAGACTGCCATTGCCCAACTTCGTTCAAGTTTTAGGCTTTGAAATTTGCCGGAAATGTGCTAAAAACATTCGGAAAAATGTTGCAAAGCATGATAACATCTTCCTGAACGAGGTCATGAAAAAGCAACTTTTTTGTAAATTTGTATTATCTTACTTACCGTATACCACCACATCACGTTTTAACATGTGTTTGAAATGATACGCAAATGTTTTGCAAAAAGTCGCCTTAATATCGTTTTAAACGTTATTGTAGGCCACATAGCCTATTCGTAGGCCTAATACTGTCTGTAGTAAAATTTCGCCCACAAACTTGCAAAATTTCGATGCCAATCGTTTATTGTAGTCATTTGAAATTAATTAAATTAACATTGTCAGGTATTTGACAACACTACTTAGCATAAAACGAAAAAAACGTAACTATATGTTGGACTCCATAAATGCTCACAATATAGTCTGATTATTTCCTAAAAGTTTGCAAAAACTTTCCACGCAAATCAAAAGTTGTTTCTCTCGCAGGTTGTCTCAGTGGAACTTGACTGAGAGATCAAGACAGTTAACTTAGTGTACGCAAATTTTAAAAAGTAATCTATTAAGTGCAGTATAGCTTATTAAAACTACAGTAGTTAACTAAGAATACAATTTCAAAGCATTGACTAAAGTTTTGACTAAAGTTTTCACAGAAAACTTGTAACTTAGCTAAAAGCGTTTTAGTGCCATGACAGGTCTGTGGCATAAAGACGATTGGTCAGCGATGAACATAATTATTTTGAGTAGGCCTACGTTCGGTTAGGCCTACTCTCGTATTGCAGCTTTTAACACTTTATTCTAAACGAAAGACACGATTTGGCCAAAACCATGGTCTGTGCAGATGCAGATATATCGTCATGCCGCGTGTTTAATTATCGTTGACAAATTATAATAACTGCTCGGCTATTTGATATCAAAGAACCGAAGAGCAAATGGCGCGCACGCATGACGAGCCCGCAAAATGCACGGAGACCGCCGTCGCATCTGCTGCCCTTAATGACAGCTTCGAGGCGCAATTAATATCTTGAAAAGTTGCCATTAGACAAACATGACCGGTCGGTCGCCAAGTTTCAAAGACACAGTCAAGAACTGGCGAAGAGAGGCCCACCTGCCCCTGGGCAACATGGAACGGGACCGGAACGGTACTTAACGGAGTAGCAGCTGCGTCGCCGCACGTGCGGGTGTGTGCCCGCCTCTCCGCATTCCTGGCCGGGCTTGCGGACCGCTAGCCAGGCAGCCAGGCAGCCATCCAGCCATAGCCAGGTGCGCGCCCAACGACGTTTGATCCACGCCGAGAAATTTCCGTCCCGGTTTTCATCGAGCCAGCACTGCAGCGACAGCATCAGCAGCGGGCTCAAGCCGCCGGCATCGGCAGATGTCCTGCACGACGACAGCGCCGAGCAGTAGTGATGGGTCGATGTCACAATTTTACTGATTCAATACGATATCGATTCAACATTAACAGTGAACGATCGATATTTAACACGCGCGTAAAGGTTGTGAAATCGATCATGTGTAATAAATATCATTGAAGCAATTAGTTGCGTAATTTTAATATGTAGGCTAATTTTACACATCATAGTGTTCAAGGTCAACTCAGCCTTCTATTCCTCCGGGCTAGGTAAATCCAGTACCGGCCTGTATGGCTGGGGTTAAGGCGTTCAGATCACCTGTGTGATTTCACACAGGTAACATTGTGCAATCTAGTGCTGCGTGAACTCTTAGAGTTGTTGCAGTGTTGCAATATCGCAATTTATCTGGCTTCTAACAAAATTTGTACTGAAGAATTATTGTACCAAAATAGTATGTCCAATACAAGTCACGTACGATACCATGACGATACTACGTAACTGGCATATCGATACTTCGATGTATCGACCCGTCTCTAGTATACCTAGACCCGCCGTGAGCCCGCTCGGTCGGGCGAAGGAGAATATTACAAACTGGACACTCTCATCTAACGGTGCGCCGCCGTCCGTCAGCCGTCCCATTGTCTGCTGACTGGCGCGACGTCGACTAACGGTACTCAATACGCGCGCCGGCCTCGCCACGCGCGTCCACGGCGCGCACGGGCGGAAAATGCCACCGAGAATGCGTCGGTCGGAACAGGAAGCATTCTTTGCGGCGCACGCGCGTGTGCTTGGACATGGTAGTTGCAATGTCTGTTTCCTGGCGACATCTGCCGCAGCCGGCGCGCGCAGCTTCAAAGTCAAAGTCGCCTCTTTGAGCGTCCGTCACAAGTCATGCAGCTGCCGGTTTCCAGGACTTCTATGAGAAACTGTAACGACAGTGTGTAAGGATACTGATCTCACGATTCACACGTATCTATACTGTATGCGGACAAACGAAAAATCGAACTTGTTGGAACTTGGAAGTCCATGATTATTGTCTTCACTTTTGACAAAAATACAATATGCCTATAGCACCTGGCTGATGATGATAAGATAACGTTTTTACTTTGAAGGCCATTCAGAGTCATTAATTGACCATGCCTAGTCAAAATAAAAACAGCGGAAGCTGTTTCATGAGAATAAGAAATGTGCATACAACCCGTATAAAAAGTGGCAATTGCAAAGTGGTAATTCGGAACTATCGTAGGCCTACGTTTTTTAAAATTCTATGCACTGAAATTGATGTTTGTGGTTCTGTGTGGACAACTGCACTCACATTTCTTGACATCTAATCACAAAAAAATTGCAGGCAATATTGCGGCAGATTATGCAGCAACGTCTTTGTTAGTTTGCTACAATTGCAGAAGTAAACGTTTTTGTAAATATCGCACTATTAAGTAAACTCTTGACCCATTTCCCATTTTGTAGCCTATTTGTTCAATTTTGGTGCGTTTTGCTTATCATATGGCAAAGGTGTCTACGTCCATTGAGGACTATGCTCAAAGCGTATTACTTTACTTAAAAGAGGGGGGGCAACTTATAGGACTTTTAAGGGCAGTCATCGTTCCACCAGAACTTGACCAGAAGTGTTTTCTGAGATTATAAATGCAGCAAGTTTGTTTTTGGCCCAACTGGGAGATTTTACGATGCTCC
>Ga0209671_1006722_pt1 | contig 11849 bp, 6 predicted proteins | sample WorMetHERISLAND2_2_FD_187401 | JGI IMG/M metagenome (GOLD analysis project Ga0209671, IMG submission 187401) | Marine gutless worms symbiont microbial communities from Max Planck institute for Marine Microbiology, Germany - Olavius geniculatus... | ecosystem: Host-associated > Annelida >...
ATTCTCAGTATCTCTCATTTCATTTTTCTTTTAAACAATTCAGTTCTTTTTAGTTTATGTGCTAGATTAAACTGACAGTGTGTTTGTCAGTTTTTGAGTGCAAATTTTTCATTGTATTGTATTGTATAACTTTAAACCCTAACTCTAACCTTACACCTAACCCTGACCCTACACCTAACCTTAACCCTAAACCCTAACCCTAATCCTAATCCTAACTCTAACCCTAACCCTATTGGTAGTTATACGGTATATATGTGAAACAATAGGTGCAATGTATTCCTATGGCGCCCAGTAAACTCCACTCTACCCAATTTTTGTAATCCCGAAATCTCGGGATTGAGACGCTGGCAATTTCGGTATTCGGGAACCTCGGATTGCAATCTCTAGTAAGCATACATAATAATTGTGCACTGTGCTATGTCGTGATTTTTATTATTATCACATGTTTCGTATTCTTATCAACTTGCGCGAGGTGAAGATGACCCGTTACTTACGTTATGTTGATGCAAAATTACAAATGACGTCATCTGCTTCGTGAGTCGTGACGTAATCGACAGCAGTTGGTTTGAAAAGCTGGAAACGTCTTATTAAATTTGTGTACTGCGATTGCTTTTAGTATTAGAAATGCGTCTCTAAGTATACATAGTGTTGCCACATTTGCTATTTCAGCTGTCTACAGCGTAATGGTCTTCTGTGACTGCAAAAACAACTATTATACTATTATACCCTTTTACTTGGGACGGACGAATTTTTGTCCATGACTGTGTAAATGTCGGTAAAGAAAAGGATTGTGGCCCGCCCTAGCCAGGGGCCACCATAGTTAGGGTTACGGTTAAGGTTAGGACCCCACTAGCCCTAACCCTAACCCTAACCCTGACCCTAACCCTAACCTTAACCCTAACTATGGCGGCCCCTGCCTATGGCGGCCCTGGTTGGCTATGGGATTGTGGCTATGGCGGCCCCTGGCTATGGCGGGCCGTCACCGAGAAGAGGCTGTGAACTACATAAACGGAGGGATAGTTTAGGTCCCCTAATTGTAAACGAGCGAAGATGTCGGCCCATTGCCAACGTGTTTAAATATGCGGCCGTTCTTCTATCGCTCACTGCACCGCGCATTGCGCGATTTTGACCCTAGCCCAAACTGCTATAGGCCCTAGCTTATCGTCGATCGAATTCTTGTTATGGTGGCAGTGCATGGAAAAGATCTGATTGCTTTTTGCTTCTATACGCGTAGGCTATAATACTGACGCTTAACACTATACAAATAGTGACTGGCGATGAGGTCAACATAGAAAATTTTTTTAGCAAAGTTCGTAAAATGTTGCCACGTGGTCCAAGATTGAGAGCAACATTTTACGAACTGAGGGGAAAAAGTTTTCAATGTTGATCGATGACGCCAGTCACTATTTGTTTTGGTATGCCTCAAACCTGAAACAGAAAATTTAAACAAAAATCATTTGACGACTTCACTGTTACCCGGTCGAGTGGGCAACAGTTTACTTCACTATTGCCCACGCGACCGGGCAACAGTGTATATTTGTCAACGTCATGTGACGCGATTTGGACCAATCGCACGCAGGTAGGCCTATTTTGCGTTGAGGTATAACAACATTGCATGTTACTTTTTATAGATCTGGTGTTCACGCGCCTGCACTAACAGACGGCAATGTATTGCTATCGCAAGCCAAAGTTCGCCGATTATTACCCGATATCGGATTCTAAAGGTGCCGGAACGAGAGACGATTACGTTGTTCATGTGGGTTTATCTTACTGTATCTCTTACTTGCTGAAATAGGGGCCTGTCGCTTTTATACACCGCAAGCTTGTATAAAATGGCAAAAGAATATCTCTTTCATTGTTTTAAACAGTTCAGATTATTTTATTTTGACTCAGATTACTAAGGTCCGGTTTTGTGATGTACATTTTGGGGTTAACTAGGCCTAATCTCAGGTTAACTTGGGCATCTTCGTTGCAACTGGCAAGGTTAATTGAGAACTTAATTTCCTGGTAAAATTGATGTTTTTTTTACTTGAGGAGAGTACACATCGTTATCGTTTTGCAGTTTCTAGGCTAAACACTATCCCAGCTTTATGGCAGTATTGCCTAATTTTTTCAGTGTCACGAGCACTGTCTAAAAGAAAAAAATTCCAGCCAAGCATTAATTCCCCGTGGGCATCAGTTCAATCTCTCCAGCTGTGCTTATGAGTTTGTCAAGGCTTTCCTTATTAGCCGACCGTTCTTAAGTAACGGTCGAGCTATTGGCATGTCGTCGTCGTATGCCCATCCGTCCGTCCGTCTGTCACGGATCAATCAGTCAATCAATCAAAACACATTTGTATAGCGTAATGTATCGCGAACGAATCAGAGGTATTGTGGCTAAACAGTGCGAGATAGGGCTTAGGTTGCTATTGATCATATAATAGGAAGTCGAATATTGGCTTTCAAATGACATGTAAATCATTGACCTTGGATGACCTTGCAGGGTCATAACGCACTATGTTATGCCAATCGTGCGGTATTTTGGCTAAACGTAGGGGGCCCGCGATGCTACCGTCGAATAGGGCGCTGGCGACTTTTTACAGTAGTAACCATGTTTCCATCTGCAGCGGTTTGGCCGCAATTTTTAGTAAAAGTTTCAATCTATAACTGGCCATATCTCGGAAACGGTGAGTGATAGGGTCAAAAGTATTATTAATTACTAATAGGAAGTGGCATACGCCCTTTCAGATGAAGTGAAAATCATCGACTTTGGATGACCTTCAAGGTCACTAACAACCAGTACAGTCGGCTATCCTAGCGACAGCTGGGTTTCTTGTTCAGTTTATGTACTTCTTGCGTATTTATCATCTGTGTTTCTTACTTACGTGCTTACTTAAATGTGTTTGAGCTGCAGGAAACTTCGTTGCCGCCGCGTTTGTATCACACCGCTGCTGTGGTCCCGGGTGTGTCGCCCAACGTGTCCAGACCTTCACATAATAAAGGTGAGATTATTGCATATTTTTTCCAAACTCACACGTGTGACATTATACTTTTTTAACTCGATCTGTGGGGGAGGCTAAACGACGGCACTTGTTATATTTTAATGTAGACTTTTTTACTTAAGCAATAGAAATGTTGACTTGAATCATTTACTTGTGTTTAAACTAATTGAGTTTAAATTACATTTTCAACAATTCTACCAGAAACATTAATGAGCTGTTTGTAATTATGTGACTGTGTGTAATAAAAAAGTTTTATTTTGAGGATATGTCTTTTTCTTATGAGAGTCTGTGACTTTTTAAAGTATATTTCTGCGCTTAGTTAATTAATTAACTATCATGTCCTGTTTTTAGCATGGCAGATACATGATCCTGCAATGCGACAACTTGGACGCGGTGTAAGTGCACTTCACGCAGTTAGACTTGTAAATTTAGAATAATGAAAAAATAACGCCAAAATTCAAAACAAAATTATTATAGCAATATTTACGTAACATACATTAGCTGTTTGCGTAGACCGTATTTATTAGATGTAATGTTTTGCAGTTTATATGGCTTTATGTTAATGTACTTTGTACTGGTCAGGCTGTAGTTGAAAAGGGTGTCACATTTTTCATAGACGTAATAAACGTTTTTTAAACGTTAGGGTTAGGGTTAGGGATGTTTTTTTACGTTTTTATCTATTTTTATTTTGTCAACGTTATAAACGTTCATTGAAAATTTCACCAAGAACTTTAAGAAGCACTTGTGGAATCGCAGAAACGGATTGGATAGGCCTAGGCCATAGTGATAGTTTACTGATAATTAATCTGATGATTCTTGTTCTTATGACGCACACGGTTGAATTGAAATTGAATAAAATTCTCTCTCTTTCTCTAGTTCTGGCTATACGGCACCGAAAGCATTAGGGGTTAGGTAAGAGGTTGAACGAATAAAGGTTAACGTTTTTTTCAGTCTACGTTTTGAAACGTTTGTTACTTCTGTCACGTTTTTAACGTGTTTTTAAAAAGTTTTTGGAACGTTTTTTTTACATCTATGACTTTTGGTCTACTTGGTGGAAACCACTTTTTTTCAATCGCCGTTGATCGAGGCGTGCACTGCATGCAGATCTTACATCGTCGCAAGAAAGCGCCGGCGCCGTCGATACCGTGCGCTGTACCGGGGATGCATGACCGGTTACTAACGGCTTCGTGTGGATACAGCCTTATACCTCGTCTGCGTGCCGTCTCCACATCTCAGAAAGGCGCGCTTGATGCGCTTTACCAGCAATACCGCAAAGGCGCAGGTCAGTGCAACGGTCCTCAGCTGGGAGGCCGGTCTAGTAACTAAAACAACAACTATTGAGCTTTTTCATTTTAAGAGAAATTGAACTGAATCTTTTAGCCTGAAGAAAAGCGCAGAATTAAATGAAATAAAAATTACGACAAACAGAGTGAACTGAAAAGAATTCCACTTGCCATTAAGTTGTTTATATTTGCAAACACTGGACATTTTTGTCGGCGTACAGACTTAGGTTTTACATGTCCTTGGACAGAGATTGCAGTTTAATTTTTAATTAAATTAGAATCAGCACTCAGCAGTCAACACAATCACGAAATTTTGAAAAAAAATTGAAAAGTGACTGTTAAATTGCATTACAAACGTTACCAGATCTGGTGGTAACTACGCGGCGTTCAAATAAAAAATCACCGTTTTTTTTCTTTTTTTCATATCTTACCGTTACGTCCCACAACTAGCAAGGAATATAAAACTAACAGCTAAATTTTATTCAGATATTTGGAATTAGTATTTTACCAGCCGCACGTGCTGAAACTTTCATTCAAATTTATTGACCGAGTTACGAAAGAAAGAAAAGGGTGTACATGCCTTTTTTAGTTGAACACAGTCAGTGGCGTCATTAAGTAAACATTGGGGGTCTCAGTAATCTTTTGAGGGGGTCTTAGTCTACGAAACGTATTGTTCTTGCAGCAGTAACACTGTTTCAAAGGTACGATTTCCAGGGAAAAAAATTGAAATCATAAATCCTTGGGCAGCCTCCCCTTCCCTAAATGACGCCTCTGAATACCGTGTATCAAGATGGCGTGGAAGCGATTGTATCGGCGAGGCCTGCGCCGACACCGGCCCAGTTGACGGCGACGTCTCAGCCAGCGGCAAGGAGTCGTCGAGTGTCAGTGGACGAGGTGTCATACGGGGGCGGCGGCGGCGGGGGGGCGTCAATGACCAGAGTCACTCAGCGCCGCTCGCATCTCGTCTCGATGCCGCGCGCTTCAAGATTTCGCTCACACAGCCTCAGCACTCCGCACTCGCGACTGTCCACCGACGACTTCAGCCGGTTCGTATGAAATCTCCTAGGAAGGGAGGATTGTGTTCTAAGAGGGGGGGGGTTCGTCCTACTCCGGTGGAAGAGGGGGGTTTCATCCTAAGGCGGAGTTTGTGTCTGGGGGGGGTTATGTCCGGACACTGGTTTGTATATCGTTGTGCCCCAGGGGCTGCCTAAAATAGTGCATTTTTTGACACGAAATGTGCAGTAGGAAACGGCGACTGTGTAGTAGGAATTTACCTTATTTTTTCAGCATTCACTCAAAAATACTGAGAAAAATTTTTAAAATTGTTGCCACCAGTTGTCATCTTTTAACGCTAAAATCCGGCAAAGGCTGGGCACGATCAGTTATACTCTATGTCTCCGTATTACGAAAGAGCATTTTATAAATATTTTGAGATGGTATGTGACTGCTAATTATATTTTGTGCTACTTATATGTTCTAGTTTTTCAGCAGGTTGCTTTCTATGTCTGTCGTTTGCACTTCGTACTGCGTACTCGCTTACCCACTCAGACAGAAATCTGAATTGGGAAGAGGGGAGCTTACCTACTTTTTCTTTTCTACCCTTTTCCATTTTGTTTCGTTTCCTTTTTCTCCTCTTTTTACCTTTTTCTGTCCCTTTCCTTAGAATTCACAAAATCCGTCAAGTTGGGATTTTTTTGGAAAAACTGGTGTGACTCCCAAAAACCCAAAGCCCCCAAATCCAAATAAAACTGAAAAATCCCACGATGTTGGGGTTTTTAAACAAAAACCGTTTTTTGCAACCATGCCCTAAGCACGTGTATCTATGTGGTATATGCATGGTGTTTCATCATAAAACACCTTTTTCATAATTCACTCAAATGACGATCAATTTGCATTCTACGTTTTACCAGTTGTAGGCTTGTAGCTGACGAAATACTGATTCAAAATATCTGAACGAAATATGGCTGTCGGTTAAATATTCTTTGCTAATCATGACGTAACGCTGACGTCATAACAAGGCCGTAGCCAGAATTTTTTTCCCTCCATTTTCCTTTTCCTTTACCTCTTTTCCTTTTTCCCTCTTTTCTTATTTCCTTCCCTTTTCGTTTTTCCTTTCTTTTTTCCCTTAGAAGTAGGATTCCTCAAGTCCAAGTAGGTGGTCTTGAGGAGCACTGTAAGCTTCCCCAGTGGGGTCTGGACCGGAGACGCAGTCGAAATCGAAGTTGGTGCATTGTATCATCAAAATAGGAGATCTGGTGGCAACGGTTTTAACTATTTTTGTGAAAATTAATTAATCAAATTTGGTATAGTTTAAACGTGTGCTTGTCTTGTCTGAAGGATTGGGGGGGGTTCTGTTCTCGCTGGGTCCCTTTGCTTTGACTACGTGTGAAATGGGTGTATGTATGTTTCTAGCTTAGTGAGTAAAGTGTTGCGTCCTCACGTGCGCTACGCGGCTGATTTGACCGGCAGTCGCCCGGCAACGAACGTGTTCGGTCACCTGATTGAGTATTTGGTCCGACTGGCGTTACGTGAACACTGGGACATCACCGACACGAGCCTAAGCACGGATCGCATACTACATCTCATGTTTGCCCAGCACAGGTAGGCTCTAATGCATTGTGATATGATGACATAATTATCAATTATTTCATTAGTAGCTTGATACCAATGCATTGCATCAATATGTCATGCGTTCACAAACATAATATTATTATAGTGTGTGATAGGTTGTTTGGTAGAACTTAACTCAAACACGTTGAACAAATATTGATCCATATCTATCGAAAATATCATGCTATAGGCTATTCAATTTTATATATATATTTTTATGATTTTCGAAAATATCGCGATATTTTCTATCTCTGACTGAAGTCCTTCACGCCGTCACGTACGGACTTGACTGCAATAAAGATTTTGTGATTCTAGCTCGCGTCGTTTTGATTGGACCACACGGTGTGACGGACAGACAGACAGCACGGACGCTTCTGTTATGTAGGTCTTATAGCGAAGACACTAAATAAATAAATCTGCATGGTAAGCTATGCTGACGCCATGTACACGTAGATAAGTTGCAAAAATAACCCCAAAAAATGACTGTCTGCAGACAGGTAAATCATCTCGGTATATAACCAACACCAAGGTCAACTCAACCTTTCATCCCTTTATGGAAGGCAAATTGAGTACCGGCCTGTCTAGCTGGAGTTCAGCTGAGGCGCCTTCACCTGTGTCGGGTGACAAGTAACACTGTGTGATCCCATGCAGCAGGTGACGCTCCGTAGCTCTAAGATGGGTTCCCCACGAAGTAAGTAAGTAAGTAAAGTAAGTAGTAAATATAGGTGAGTAAATTCATAAAGCGCACGATAATGTCGGCGAAAAACTGGCCGAATCTGAGGCGCTGGGGTAAGGGAGGGGGCACTGGAAAGAGGTTGAAAAAAGGAACGTCTTGAGTTGGCAAAGATCTTTGTACATTTAACCATTTCACCACATAACAAACAGGTGTGTTATTTCAGCGAGCTGATCGAGATGGCGAAGCTGTCAGGTCTGTCGTTCGTCAGGGAAGAATCGGCCGAGGCGGCTGAGGTCGAAATATCAACCAGCGACATCGGCTTCCATCAGCAGACTCTTCACAGACGATTCACCATCGAGCCATCTGACGTTTCGTTACAAGCAGCTCTACACGAAGACTTTCAGCACAGCGATCTCAGCATAGTGGTCGACCAGTCCGACACAGGCACGCACACAGTGACGTAACTGACCAATGGGCAAGCAGGGCGAGCCCATTGGTCATTGGTTGACGTGTACGTGAGTGTAGTCACGTAGTCACCGACGCCGTTAGACGATGCCTACTGTAATGCATTACTGCTTGCCCATTGGTCAGTTTGTCAAAAACTAAACCATATCAGTTCAGTTCAGTTCAGTTATGTCGCTTTGCTGGCGACTTTGAGATAAATAGGTAAAGATGGTATGCAGCTTAGAATAGCTAACCTATCACGGAGCTACGAAGCGTCACCTGCCATATGGGATCACACAGACACATGTAAACGCGCCCCGCTGTAACCGCAGCCAAACAGACCCGTACTCGATTTATCGACGTCGGAGGATGGAAGTTGACGTTTAGAAAAGGTGCCGGGAAGTAGCAATGGAGGGCACTAAACAACATCGTGGCATGAAATCAAACATCTCGTGATACAAATAACTCAACCATCTTGCATGGGGTGCGTGCTAGTGCACTGTTCTGCTGGAATGTGTAATACTCAAGCTATCTCCACAAGTGTGTGAAAGTGATCGTTTTGGGCATTTCTTCTGGCTGCAGTGGTACAACTTCACCAGTTTGTCATCAGTAAACCAGATGAAGTTTACCATCGTAGCAGGACAGCTATTCAGCAACTGTCAGCACCGGTTGCGGCAAGCCCTTGTTTGTACTCACGGCACATTATGACGTCAGCATTACATCACGGCCAGCAAAGAATATTTAACCAACCGCCATATTTTGTCGAAATATTTCAAATTGGAATTTCTTCAGCTATAACTGATAAAAATTTTGTATAAATTGATTGTCATCTGAGTGAACTATGAAAGAAAGACAAGAAATATTTTATATTGTGACCAATCTAATGTACTCCTCGCGCGCATTACTTTCTCCGGTATTCTTTTAACTGCTTTTTGGTTCTTTTTTTCACACCGCAAATGACGTCATCGTTCACATGAGCATTCAACTCTCGGGGCTCGACTTTTTATCGGTTGTCCATAGTGACCATGCGTCTGTCTAGCACCGTTATGGAGATAGGCCGCCTCAAAGATAATGGGGTCACGAGTTTGACCTTTTGGGGTCACGTGACGTCATCGGTCACGTGACCGTTCGACTCCCGGGGATCGACTTCCTAGCGGTGGTCCATTGTGACTATGCGTCTATCTAGCACCGTTATGGAGATATGGCCGTTTGAAGTTCTTCCATGAAGGCTCTTCCAGTAACAGAGGTCGGTCGTTGGTTGGTCGGTCCTCAATATTATATAGTCCTTTTCGCTACGTTAGGAACGTAGCGTGCACGGAGTAAAAAGGGTGTCTTTTATGAAACACCATGTATATGCCTATCACTGTTTCCTTGTTTTGTCGGGAGACGCAGAACCGCCGCTGCCTTTAACCGTTTAATTCGTAACCGTTTTCAGGCATTGGCAGCGCTGAGGTGGGCGTGGCGTCCGGTGAGTCGTTGGTAAAGCAGGAAGATGAGGCTCGCGCTCCCAGTGACCATGAGCTGACGCCTGAGAGCCGGCTGCCAATGCTGTCGGCTGGAGTGCGTCATCGTCTGCTCAAGGGTGACATGGACAATCTGCCGGCCGTGCAGAGCCGAGTAGTGCGCATCTACGTCAGCTCCAATTTCCACGGTATAATTAGTTACACATTCAATCCATTCATTTAGTAAATTGCATGCTCTTGCCAAGGCAGGGGGTCGACAGACAGGACATTAATGCTCTTGACCCATGAATTTTTGGTTTGCCAAAAATTTGTTTCAGAAATGCCGTACCAAATTTGGTGCTGAAAATTTTCATATGCTAGAAATATGAGGACAACGTTGAAATTCTGACCATTTGTTAAATCCCTTGTCGTCAATTTGCTGCTGTTTGTCAGAAAAGTGCAACTTCCTGCCCCCCACTTTTGAAATCAACTACACCTATGTATCTATCCATGCAGTAAATTTTTGGGGTCGATAATTATAAGAAATTTGATACAGAATTTCTGATAAATAATGAATTATTAATGATTACTGATTTTGATTTAAAACTAACCATATAATTGCTAAAGAAAGTGCATGTCTTTATTTAGCAATTCTGTAAATTTATTTCGCTAGCAGCTTTCATAAATGTTTATTGCACATATTCCAGGGACATATGGAAGAAAACGTGAGTTGGTGAGTCAGCGTAGTAGTAAGTAAGTAAGTAAGTAAGTAAATGATTTATAAAGTGCCAAAGTCTCAGAAAGAATCAGTAATAGTAGTAGGAGTAGTAGTAGTTGTTGTTGTTGTATCAGCGCCTCTGTATTTTAGGACGTTATGGTGCTATACAAATAGTATTATTATTTATTACTTATTAGGATGTTGTTATTTGGCAAACACGAAGAAGGAGCATAGTTGGTTGCAACGTGAGGGAGTGCCTATGCTACATGAGCTCAGCCAGTAGACATGTCCAATCAGTTGTAGTTGTTGTAGTAGTATTTGTAGTTATATTCTAATGCTGTGCAGACATGAAGGAGGAGCGTAGTTGGTTGCTACGTGAGGGGATACCTCTGCTACATGAGCTCGGCCAGGAGACCGGTCTGATAATGCAACTGGTTGACTTACAGTGGGGTGTGAATGAAGACATTGCGCTAGATCCAGAGTTATACAGTGTTCACCTGGAACAGATCAATTACAGCCGACAGTACTCCGCAGGACCTTTCTTCGCCGTACGTATGATGATTCCCTTCTTTTTGCTAATGTGTAAACGTTATATGATTTTTTCTTTAAAAGACAACAAAAATGAAAAAGAACGTTTGATTCGTTTGGTGTCTGTTGCCCATAGTTGTTGTTCACTTTTTCCTGAAGGTTTGTTTTTATTTATCGCCTATAAAATGCTATAACGTCAGCTCTTTGGACTTCCAATTGCAGCTCTGCTCACTTTACAACTAAGGGTACTTTACTTTCCATTGAACCAGGCCGCCGGCCTCGACTAGAAGCTAATCAGTACATGGTGGCTTATATTCGTAGTAACATCATTGGTCACATAGTACTGAAATGGGGCTGACCATTTGTGGGTGTATCGTCTTCTTATTTGACTAAACCATTTAGGCCAACTCAGCCTGGCCATCCCACTGTGTAGTGGCGCTGATTCAACTATGCAGTTACAATTTTTCAATCGCACAGAACATGGCATCGAAAATTGCCGGATATGTAGGGTGAATATTTATCTGTAAGCAGTGCAAACTTAGTGGAAACTCTTCTGTCACAATTCTGCAGATGTGTAGAGTTGTTGCTAGGAAATTGATGTTTTTCTTGGTGGGTGGGCCGTGCATATAGGCACTGTTTGGTGATCGCTATGGCGACGCAGCAATGGTGCGTCACATATCGCCGTCCCAGTTCGACGCCTACTGCGAGATAGCGTCCGTCATGAAAGTGAAGCATACCGAACTGTTTCCCGACTGGTACGAGTACGATACCAACGCCGTGCCGCCCTGCTACTCGCTCAAGGTTCAGTTCTTCTGCACTATCCAGTGACTTCTATTTTTACGCGCGAAAGCAGCTACTGCTTTCAGCGCGTCTTAGCCATCGCAATTCTGTCCGTCCGTCCGTCCGTCCGTCCGTCTGTCACACGGATGGATCAGTCAAAAACCATGCAAGGTAGAATTACCAAATTTTCACTGTCAGCTGCTTGGAAGACTCTTGTTTCAGGAACCGTAAAGCTTTTCCATAAATTCGAAGGGGGCCACCCTGAACGAGGGCGCTAAATGAGAGGGTGTGGGTAAAATTTGTGATTTTTGGCCAATAAGTCGCTGTATCTCAGTAACGGTGCGAGATAGGGCCTAGGTTACTATTAATCACTAATAGGAAGTCGTA
>Ga0209671_1006724_pt1 | contig 11848 bp, 10 predicted proteins | sample WorMetHERISLAND2_2_FD_187401 | JGI IMG/M metagenome (GOLD analysis project Ga0209671, IMG submission 187401) | Marine gutless worms symbiont microbial communities from Max Planck institute for Marine Microbiology, Germany - Olavius geniculatus... | ecosystem: Host-associated > Annelida >...
TGCGCTGATGTTGACCCGCCCTAAGTCGACAATGTGCGTTCTGCGTATGCTACTGCATTTGACTTTGTGCCATGTGACTTTGCCACCGGGTAAATTTCACCCCCCCCTCTTGAATTAAACCCCCAATTGGATTTACGGTGCTGGGCGGCCTCACGTTGGGCTCTGCCCCATATTTCTAGTTTAAATTTTGGCTCCCTGTGTTCAAGGAATTCTCCGTATGGGAGCATCAAACTTCGGTATCGTTCAAAATGCCCGCCCTCGACCGCTCCAGCGACAGCATCCGCGCGAGACTGTTTACATCATCTGGCGTATGTGAATAAAGAACTAAAATCATAGTGTCCAATGTCAGTTGCTAGGATTGGTGAGCTACTGAGCTTATGTTGGTTCGCAGTCGGTGTTCATACATGCACTGCTGTCGCGCATTCTTCTTTGCATTAGCCGGGCTTTTTTGTTTCTCCTCCTTTGTGGCAATCCTGAAAACCAACGGTACTGCATCCTGATAAACAGTCAATGTAGTCAACTATGATCGTTCCTAGTTGTTTTGTTTTAATTGTATTTGTGAAATTGTCTTTACTCAACCAGTTACACTTGTTGTTGTTGTTGTTGTTGTTGCAGCCCATGTGTAACGGCCAACACTTTCCATCGACATCTGATTGACGTACCAACTGAACTACACACCATGTAAGTCACTGCTGCTGACTGTCCGATATCCATAACCTCCATCATGCATCGTGCCCATTTATTTTTCTGCTCACCTATTCTCGGGGATGTTAACATGGCCACAGGGTACAAGGCCAAAGCCAAGGTCTGAGCATTCAACGCCAAAGCTGAGGATGCAACCATAACTCCAGGCCAAGTCCAAAGCCACTGCATTAAAAGCCAAGGCTAAAGCTGAGATTAAGTGAATAGCGTACGAGTCATCAGGAAATGTTAGTTCTCACTCGCTGGTATTTCATAAATTTTCCACAATTTGTTTATGGGGACAGAAACAGGAAGTAAAGCTTGTGAGAATTTTATACCTTTGGCTGCAGTTGCCTGTAGTCTCTGTGCATGCTGCAAGCAATGGATTACAACGTTTCAGAGATATAAAAACGTCCCAGAAAAAATAAAGAACGTTAAAAACGTAAAATACCAGTACAGTAAAATACCAGTACCTTTAGAAACGTTGATAAAAAATGTTAGCCTTAATTTGTTTGACTTCTTGCCCAAAAACTAATGCTATCATTGCAGTACAGCTAGAATGAAAGAAAGTGATAAAATTTTATTCAATTTCAATTCAACCGTGTCGTCATAAGACCACATATCACTAGACTAAATAAGTAAACTACCACCACTACAGCCTATTTTTCATTTCATTTTTATTTGTGTGGCTTTAAAAGCCGTCGACGTTTTCGATAGAATTTTCAAATTTTAATGAACTTTTTTTTAAAAGAAAAAACGTTTACAAAGTAAAAAAAACATGGCAAGAATAAAAAAACGTAAAAAAACTTTTTTTACATTTATGCAAAATTTTAGTGCTGGGATTTCCATTGATTGGATAAGGGTTCGTGGAGATTGAGATTCAAGCTGGGGAAACTGGCTATTGTACAGTCTGTTGCTGTGGTTGTGGCTATTGCCAGTTTGCATGAAAAGTGGCCATTAAAGTGGTGTGCATACTGCATGCATTGATTTTTGACAACTGTTGTTTAAGTTGTATATTATGGCTATGGTTAGTTTACTTAGTTTGTCAATGGCTATTTCCTAGTTTACTTCAAGATCAGTTTGTATAGTCTGAAATACATTTTTTATAAATTTGCGGCTTGTGTTTAGTTGTAGAGACGAGTTGAATCATCGTGAGTTCAAGAACTCGTGTGGTGCGTCACTAGTCCGCTTCAGTCCCAAGTCCAATGCACTCGTTGTCTTGGTATGTACGACACTCGGGTCTTAGTTCATGTAAACAAAATATTTGTAGCATCTAGTACAGATGCAATCTTGAATAGAGTGATATTGAAGGTAGATTAAACTGGTTATGCGCCATCGGCAGTAGCATGCATTAGAGCATGCTTAGCGTTACATGTCAACACCCTTCATAGTGAATGATTGGCAGCAACTTCAGGAACATTATCCAAGTTGCCGCAGATCTCGATGTATGGTAGCCAGCCAGGACTGCTGAGGTCTACCGGGTTGTCTCCGCCAGTCTGAAGGCATGTGTTGGTAGGTGACTTTGCAAGCGTCCGCTGAATGTGGCATTCTTGACATGTGGCCTAGCATGGAACGCATAAACAAAATCTGGTGTCATGTTTTTTGACTCTCAGCATAGTTTTGAAAAGTATGTGATCGCTCGGTTGCATATGTGATGTTCTCACTTATGCTGTATCGAGTCTGGTAAAAAAAGCTAGCTCTGATAAAGAGTCACATCTGACTCATGCTCAAAGAACACAGTCTGTCCATCTGCAGCTGCACACAGTTGTTGTACATAGAGACATGCTAACATGAAATTGTGTGTTAATAGTCGTGCAGTGAGTCGGTGGTGAAGAAAGCCGGCCTGCTAGCTGACATGCATCTACGTAGCCTACGTCAGAAGATGACGCTGCTTCAGCTCACGGAAGAGTCGGCCAAGAAGCTTGAGGTATTGATTCATATCATTGCAGTGCTTGTTCATCTGTGGCGGCTTGGTGGCTCAGTGGTTATTGGTTAGGGCATTGGATTTGTGATTGTGAGGTTGTGAGTTCAATTCCTGGCAAATAACAACGGTGCGCAGTTTGTTTACATCTATGTGCCTTTGTCACTAAGCAGTGCAATTTGGTATCAACTAAGGAGCGGTGTTGCTGTGCGGCTGGGAAGGTAACCATAAGTCTGGCGTCAGACTGGCCAGTGCGTCACAGACTCAGTGGTATATCCACCTACGGGCTCTGTGGCCATGGCAGGGCGATGAGCACCACCTTAGCACCATGGCTCGCTATGCTTATTATTAAGTGGAATTGCATCTTAGTGATTCCATGTATTCCTTAGTGCGGTCGATACATTGTTTGTCACATTTGTGCACTTGCTTATATCATTCGACAGATTTAGACATTACGCCATTTTTCCTGATCCACCCCTGGGTTACAGTATCTGTCAGCGATTCTGCCTTTTACCATACTACTTTGGTCTTTGTATATCTGTGACTTATGTAACTTATGCCTTGCTGCTTCCTGTTGAACGTAAGCCATAGACCGCTTTTCTCCGCCCAGCTCTGTCCTGTTCTGGTTTCTTAACTTTACCTGTGGGCACTAGGCTGCAAACAGCTTCCCAGCGCTGAGGCCCCAGCATATGGGCCCATTGCACTGCCCAACAGACTTTAAGGTCGTAAAGAGCTCTAATGGCCCATAGGAGTGCTGACCAGTGAATATCTTGAAGTTGTTATTGTTAATTACCGTCTTCCTCCACCTGCACCAGTCCTAAAACCCGCTGTTCACATTTTCAGGATTTCTTTTTTAGGTGTTTTTTTCGTTTCTGTTATAATAAGTTTTCTGTGGATGTGATACAGAGTTCTCGTCTGCACCCTCGGTCGTCGTACCGCGAGGAGTTCCGAGTGTCACATGAGCTGATGGGTCTGGCTATCGGCAGTCACGGAGCTAACATTCAGCATGCTAAGATGCTTCCCGGAGTCACTGGAATTGATCTCGACGAAGACACCGGCACCTTCACCGTGCACGGCGAGGTACCACCTTATCTACTTTGTGTTCTAGAAATAATGGCACAAAGTTTATGGCACCATAATTTTGCAACCATACGTCAGAGTCATGTGGTTGTCAGCATAATGTTCAGAAAGAAATTGCTTGCATAACAAATGTCGATGTCTGAGTACGACAATTAAATATTTTTTTCTTTGTTTTTTGCTTTTTTTGGAACACCTTGTATTATGGTGTTCATTATTATCTCATTGGCTAGATTTTGGCATGCACGTTTTACATGTTGTTAATACACCATTGATTGCTTAACCAGTTTGCTTATGTGTAGGGTTAATCCAGCTTATCTGTGTGTTAATTGTTTATTTTTAATCGATGCATATCACATAAATTTGCTTTTCAAGCTAGCTTCACATAACAGTAGTTATTGAGCTATAAGATCTTATGTAAAACTATTGATTTGTTCTTTTTATCCACTTATTATTAGTTGTTGATTTCTACAGCTCTAGTTGTGTTGGTGGCTCACTGGTTAGTGCATTGGATTCAAGACCAAGAGGTCCCTGGTTTAACTCTCAGCCATTTTGTTACCAAGTAACATCTCTGGGCAAGTTGTTCACACCTATATGATAGTATAGGTGCAAGTGGTCTAGTGGTTAGGTTCAGTTCTCACTGCCAGTCACTTGCAGGCAACCTTAAGCAAGTTGCTAGAAACCTATTCTGTGCTCAGGTCAACTCAGTCTTCTATCCTTTGTGGGATGGGCAGTGAGTAGTTTTTTACGGGTTACAGCCTGGTGAAAGCCTAGTGTGGCTGATTGGGGTGGTGGTATGTCTGCTAGCTGCAGATCATGGGTCCAGTTGTTCGCAGCGCACGCATTGCAAACTGTGCTATTATTAGTTCATGGCAGTCAGCTACCACTTTTGAGATTGAAAAGTGCTTTTTGTCTCAAGTCCGTCCCATGTGATAAGTGCTGTGTAGCAAGTACCGGACTTTACCTTTACTTTTACGGTTACCTTTTGCATGTGGTGCTGTAGACCCAGGAGGCAGTGACTGCGGCTCGAGCTTTACTCGAATTCACTGAACAGACAATTGAGTTGCCGCGAGATCTTATCTGTAAGTGGCTGTCAAGAAGTTATTAAGAATATTTGCTGCTTGCAGTTTACATGAATGTGCATGTATTCTGAGCCTGACAGCAAAGCGTTGTAGCCAGCCAGTAACGGCTGTAATTGAATTATACAAAATATTTACTCTTTTTGTGTTTATAAAGTTTTGCAGTGGATTTAGTTGTGTTTGTAAACTTTCATAAAGTTTCGTTTCGCATTTCACTTAGTGAAAGTTCTAACTAGTTTATGATCTTGCTGGGGTGTTGTCGGAAATATGGTGCTTTACCGATATGATTTCATTTTTTGTTGGGAGTTTGACCTGTTATTATGTGCTACATGATTTTGCCGGAAAGAAATATTTACGACGTTGGTTGCAGCTAAGATCATCGGCAAGAATGGCCACAACATTCAGGACATTGTTGATAAGTCCGGCGTCCAGCGAGTGAAGATCGAGGGAGATAATGAGGCCGTCAGTCACCAGGTGGCTCCACAGACTACTGTGAGTTGTAGTAATTGTAGCAGCAGCAGCAGTTGTAGTAGTAGTCGTAGTCGTAGTTGTGGCAGTAGTAAGATAGTTAATGAGTCAAGATTGAAAGTGTAAGTTAGGTTAGATTCTATCTACAACATAAATAATTTTCAGTACAAAAGGATGAAAATTACATAACCAGTAGTGCATAAACAGCTCCACATCCTACTGTGAGTTGTATTAGTGTCTTTTACATTGTGTGGATGATCTGAAATTTATGCTTGGCTTGGCGTAGGAAGTTTTGTTAGCAGATCTGAGTCCAGGTTGCGTGCAGGACTGCAAAAATGTCTTTAGTAGTAGCTGTAAATGTATCCCTGATGATAGTTTCAGTTGTTTGTCAGGTTCCGTTTATCTTTGTTGGAACGGCCGAAAGTATTAGCAATGCAAAGCTGCTTCTCGACTATCACATCGCCCATCTCAAAGTAAGTGAATTGTTGTCCGAATTTGTCAGCAGCTAATCTTATAATAGCCATCTGGAATTTGGCGTGTGTATTTGGACCAAAGTGAATTTTTCTGTTTATGGTCAGTGATTCGTATTTTCTTACATAGTTTTGTAAACGGAAAGATTATTGGATTTAATATTACTGTTTTATATTTATACACGTTGAGTCATGATTAACTATTAATGTTGTTACGTGGTTAGTTACTGTGGATTGGAATGCACCAGAAATGAGTTTTGGGGTTTCACAAAACTGCTGACAAGAGTTTTGGGCCTCCAAAGTAAGGAAATTCATGTCGCAACGCACCCCTGAGCCCCTGCACATTGTCTACGGCCTTTCTTGACTCACTCAATCTGCTGTATATTATGCTGTGTGAATTTTGTCTGTGCCAAAACTTTTATTAATTTTTCAGCAAATTTCAACATTTATTGTCAATTTTTATGCGATCAGCATTGTTGAAATGTGTCATGTGTATCTGTATTTATTTTTCAGTTAGTTCTCATTGTGCTTTTCATCATTATGCTAACTGTCGAGCATATAGGATTATGGAGAAGATTTTTGATTCAATTTGGGCTCTGAATGCTTCAAAACTGCACCAAGTTTCTGGGCCCCAAATTTGCACTTTAGTCATTGATTAGCAGTATTTAGCATCATGCATTAGTCGTTAGTATTAGTTAGTCCTCGTATTACATGGGTGAAAACCATTGAGCAGGATCTGAAATCCAATGACCTCACTATGGATGACGCAGTTGACTTGGCTCAGAACCGTCCACTCTGGAGATTGATGTCTACGTTCGGCGCTACGCACTCTTAGTGGTGCTTGCCAGAAATGATGATGATGATGATGATTAGTCGTTGATTAAGTTGATGTTTGACTGTACATAGGAGGTCGAGGTGCTAACGAGGCAGAAGCTTCAGTTAGAAGCAGAACTGCGGAACCTCACTGGCAGCAGCATGCCTGGCAGTGCATCACGTGACAGCTTCTTCACACCACCGCGATACAACAGGTCTGTTACTGTAATGGTAGTAAAAAAGGTAAAGGTTGTAATTTGTATAGCGCATCGTCGTGTATACACACCTCTAATGCACTTTTCATCACTAACCAGAACCGCTGGTCGCACAGCTGGTGCGTGCAGCCTGCAGACACAGGCTGGCGCACCGGCCGGCCAGGCAGCCCAGTCAGCTGTACAAAGGTCCCCACCTTCCGTAACCCATATAATGGGTTACTACTCATTTAACCGATCCTGGAGGGATGGCAGGCTGAGTTGGCCTTGTTGGATGACTGATAGTGGACGCTTTACCTACAAAGTGGTCAAAAAGCCATCCATCAGTCTAGCGCAGGATAAGGAAAGTCCGCCGGCCAGGACCGACGTTCTAACCACTATGCTACGCCATCAGTAGCAGTAGTCATTGCAGTAGCAATATTATAATAAATGTAAAGGTGCCGTACCCCACAAAAGGCATAGGTGGCGTGCTCAGCTCTCTTTCTTTGGTCGTTGAGCTCATAGGTGGATAGACCACTAAGTCTGTGACGCATGGCCAGTGCGACGCCAGACCTACGGTTACCTTCCCAGCCGCAGGGCATCACCACCTTTTGACCAGTACCAAATTATACCGCTTGGTGAACAGAGGCACGTGTGTAAACAACCTCCCCAGGATTGTTACCTGGTAGTGTACTGGACAAGAGTCAAACTACCACCCTTGTGATCAACAGTCTGATACGCTACTGTTACATCACAAAAAAGTCACGCAATATTATAATGCTGGGGCCTTATTTAAAATAACTTCTTAGGAATTTGTCTAGGATCTTCTTAAGTTTGCCAGGAATCAATGACTTTGTCATGCATATACTTGTTTGTTAAGTTTTTTTCTTTTTTGTAAATTACTTTGAATTAGTATGATTTTTACATGCGAATGCAGCTACTGCTTTCAGCGCGTCTTAGCCATCACAATTCTGTCTGTCTGTTCGTTCGTCACACAGGTGGATTAGTCGAAAACGGTGCAAGCTAGGATCACCAAATCTTCACCATCGGCTGCCTGGAAGACTTTAAACTGTAAAGCTTTTCCATAAATTCGAAGGGGGTCACCCCGAATGAGGGCGCTAAATGAGAGAGGGTGGGCAAAATTTGCGATTTTTGGCCAATAAGTCGCTGCATCTCAGTAACGGTGCAAGATAGGGCCTAGGTTACTATTAATCACTGATAGGAAGTTGTACACTGGCTCTTGATTGGCCCCGAATTCAATGACTTTGAATGCCAAAATAGGGGGTTTTAGGTATTTCTTGGCAATTTTGGGCTGCTACACAAGTCTATATCATTTACAAGGTGGCGCCACACTACCATCGTTATGCGATCCAGATAGAGAATATGGTATTTGTATATTAACTTAGCATGAACGCCCCAATTTTTCACTAAACTACTGAACCGGAACTGCTATAGGCTTTCGCGCATCTCATGAGCATTAGCTCAAATTTTTTGTTTCATTGTCAACAAAAGCATTCAGCATGCGCTTCTTTTATCTAGAACTCACTGTCGTACACAATGTACAACTGTAGATTTGCCGAACTTTTCAGCACGTAGTTTAACAAGTAATTTGAGCAAAGCTCACGTGACGCATGACAGCAGTGGTCCTGCCACTTTGGCAATCAGTGTAGGCCTACAGCAATAAGATATTGATGCATCTTGAAAGAGTACTTAAATTTCAGGCCTTTTTGCAAAAGACTTCTTGAATTTAAGAGATCAAAACTTAGATTCTTAAAAATATTTGTTCTATGCTAAAAATGTCATAGGCAGGTTGTCCAGGTCCATCTCCGGCCATCTTGGTGCAATTCACTCTTAAAATGTGTGTCACAGCTGGAAATTGCCAAAAAAATTCCCTAAAAACTCTATTTTGGGGGTTCAACATCATTCAAGGTCATTGACGTTGACACCAATAAAAAGCTTGTCACTGTTGCTAGTTATGATAAGCAGCATGTCTGTGCCATCTGCAACCGTTTTCACACTATACGAGCCAATAAAGACAAAATAATGTCTTTTAGGGGGTACCCCTCTTTGACGCCTTCGTTCGAGGGGAAACCCTGCACCCACGGGCACAAAATTTTGTCACAATAAACTAGACTCCCATGGCAGCCCACCGTAGAAATTCTGTGATGCTATCTTGCAGTGTTTTGATAGGGCTGCAGAGTGTGATGGATGGACGGACACACAGACGCCTGGGCCATGACTAAGACGCGCGAAGCATTCTGCTATTGCGTGTAAAAACTGAAGTGTTTGACATTTTGCCTGTAGTGAATGTGAACAATTACCACAGGTGTAGCTTAGTGTTTGCCATTATGCACTTCTGATGTATTTTTATATTTCTATTTCTATATAAATGTGTTTTGATTGATTGATAGAGCATTTGTTTGATTGATTAAAGGATTGATTTATTTGTTTGCCTACAGTACTCAATTTTTGAGGGCTGAAATGTTGAACTATGCAAATTGTGTCTGGAGTGGTCGTGGTGTGGACTTGGAAATTGCACACGTGTCATCTAGACAAGCTGCATTGGAGTGGTTTGCGACCGCCAAGTGCTCTAATAGGAATGCAGTTTCACAGGGGTCCATTGTCACCTCTGTCAAACGCCTTCAGATTTGTGACAGGAACTCCTGGGTGCTGACGTCATGAGGCCAAATGCTTTCAAGTGTTTATTTACTTATTTATTGATGGACTACGGTAAATGAGCTGTGGGTTGTTGTGTGTATATCTAGGGGTGGCTCTGAGCCATATTCTGATGATCGAGGAGGCGGCAGTCGTGGTGGCCGTGGCAGGGGTAACAACACCAGATGGCGTGAAGGCACGTTCATTCACATTACTTACTTTTTCTCAGATCGACTGGCTTTTGTCTCCATCTCCTTCATGTGTAACTCTAGGATTTCTGGTGGAATAGCGATAGGGCATCAGATGTTCAATCGGGCGGTCATTTCTATTTGTTTATTGCTGCAACTTGTCACAGTGCAAGCATTTACACGCAATTTAGGGTAATATACAAGGGTCGTTCCATATATAAGTTACAAAACAGCATCATTTTCTTAGTTTTTTTTAATATAAAAAATCCGAGATATACGTTTTATAAGGAATTTTATTTTCAACATAGAAATTTTTATTGTGTGACATCATCTGTTCATGGAGCACAGTTTTTCTGTGTATTATTTTCTCCACCAGTAATCTATCAGAAGCCGCATGTGACAAACAGTATAGGAACGAGAAAAAATGACTAAACTTAACAAATTAATGTCACCTCTTTATATGTTAATCATTAGTTTTCAGTTTTCACGATATAGTCTGAGTTCGTTTAAACATTTTGTCTTATCTGTCAACAAGCTTCTGAATGCTCGATGCAAAGAATGATGCTGGCTGCTGTCCAAGCCACAGACGAATGACTGATTGCATCTCATTAAATTCCCTACAAAATGTATATTTCGTTTTTTTTAATATTTGGAAAACTAATAGAATGACGCCATTTTGTAGCCTATTTGTGGAACGACCCTCATAAGTAGACTATACGAGTTTAAATGTACATATCGAAGCATGTCAATTGCTTATAGCTTTGGCTGCCAGTCAGGTGTAACTTTAGAACTTTACTGCTGTGAGTAACTGTCTGCGGACAGGTAAACTATTATAATATATGACCGACCAACCGTGTCAACTCAGCTTTTCATTCCTATGGGGTAAGTAAATAGAGTACCGGTCTATCTGGCTGGGGTTAAGGCTGCGTTCACACAGACACGAGTATGAGTTCGGGTTTTGGTTTACAGCTCGTAGAAGCTTCACTCGTATGAGAGGAGTGTTCGCGGTCACTTGTACAAGCACATAACTAAACGCGTGTCAGCCATATTTAATAAAATCGAATCGAAGAAATGCTTCGTCATTAAAACAACAATATTCCACTACAAAGTTACTATTAGTACAAACTGCACATCTCTAACGATGAACAATTTTACAATGACGTCAGTTCTGATGTCAAGTATGCTTTACTGTTTTTATAAATTATAGTAATGCTATTTATGAGTAGTTTACTTTTTACGAGTTGGATAAAAAACACGAACTGCACAAAAACTACTTGTACGAGTGGAATGTACAGGTAACCCATGCTCGTATGTATGTGAACAGCCGCCATTGAAATACACGCGAATTCATGTTTGCCGGAACTCGTATACGGAAACCCGTATGGTGCCAGACTAATACTTGTGTTTATGTGAACGCTGCCTAAGGCAGGGTGCTTTCACCTGTGTTGAGTGTCTGGTAGCTGTGTGTGATCCCATATAATTGTCACAAGTCATTGACTCAGTGCTCGCTGAGGTCTGACGCCTACGTCATCATTTTCTGTCAGTTGTTTTGGTTCTGTGCTGAGCGGCTGTAGCTTCCTTTCAGTTGCTGTTTGCAGTCGTGTTCCAGGGACCCAATTCGCAGGGCATTGTACAGTTATCTCAAGACATTTTTCACACTTGTGGTCATCTTAAGACAATGATCTAATTCACAGAACATTTGCGGCGTATCTTAAGACAGTCTTGAGACAAAATCTTGCACTTTAGCGACAAAACTTTTGATCATTCATGATGTGAATTCACTTAAATGCTCATGTCGTAAGATGATCTTACGATATTTGAATTTTTTTGTCTTGTAATGCTATTAAAGCATATCTTGTGGCAAATCTTATGACAATGTCTGTGAATAGGGCCCCTGATTGATTGTCTTACATAGTTCCTGTGAGTTTCCATGAAGGCATTATACATGTAGCTTTTACCTGTATGAATTGGTTTTTTGTTTATGTTTACTCAGGGCCACCAAACAACCCTCGCTATGGCAGTGACGCGCCTCGTCTGCGGCAGCCTGTAGATGGGTCAACAGATAGTGATAGGGACACAGCTGCTGGTCGACAGCCTCAGCGTAATGGTGATTGTACTTGGCTTCGTATCTCAAATAGAGCTAGTGACGATTGCGGTTAATTCTACAACGATGTCTGATTATCGATTGTTATATATATTTTTGTCAAAACTGCCAATTGCAATGCATCTTGTTTTTCAGCAGATTTTTTAGTTACTGAGCTATAAGCTCTCACAGATTCGCATCGCAGGTGTTGAGTTTTTATTT
>Ga0209671_1006725_pt1 | contig 11846 bp, 5 predicted proteins | sample WorMetHERISLAND2_2_FD_187401 | JGI IMG/M metagenome (GOLD analysis project Ga0209671, IMG submission 187401) | Marine gutless worms symbiont microbial communities from Max Planck institute for Marine Microbiology, Germany - Olavius geniculatus... | ecosystem: Host-associated > Annelida >...
GCTGTTGGGGCCCACAAATTAGGACAGATGGAATTTATTGACGTTTTTTCATTCATTTTAACACGTATTATGCTTGGTCTGCTTTCTCCAGGTAGTGCAAAAGCAGACGTTGAGTGAGGAGAAAACTAAAACACTTATAAATTTTAATAGCCAGTTGTGTCAGAAATATTTCTGCCAAATATTATGAAAATCTACTAATCTTTATTCAAGGCACGATTGATGTTTGGGATGTTTTTCGGGTTTTCTGTTTCTTTTAACGCACATTTTGCTTGATCTGCTTTCCCTAGGTAGTGCAGAAGCGTACATTGGGTGAGGTGGGAAACTGAACAGTCATTTAATGGCAAGTTGTCAGGAATATTTGTACCAAAAATTATCAAAATCTGATATTTGGTTTTCAAGTTACAGTCGAAAATGTCGGGGATGTTTTTTTTGAGACACGGCATATATCAGAACTAGTGTGCACTATAATATCAGTCATTGATGGCCTTGTGAAGGCCAATTAGCTACAGCTTTTTGCAGTTATTGCCAAAAATTTCATTCTTGTAAGTGAGCACATCAGCATGTGTTCTGTCGACAGTGTTTGCAGGGTTTATTAGTTTTGCTGTAGTTAAAGAGTCTCGTTCTTTGTGCATTTCTGTTTGTCTCGAAACTAATCGCTGACATAGTTTATTATACAGCGTGGTCCAGAAAAAGGCACAAAGTTTACAGCAGCATAATTTCGCAACCGTGCATCACAAAGTCGTGCAGTTTTCAAGAAAACGTTCAGAAATAAATTGCTTAAAGGCCAGCGGTGCCACAAAATTTGTGTTTTGGACTACTCTGTATGTTGAATGGGATGTAGAACTACTGGGTGACTTAGTGACTGGGTGAATGTGCTGCCAGATGCCAAGTTGCAGTGTAACATCTGTATGGAAGACTTTGAATTGGATGAGCCGGTCCGCACGCTGCCGTGCAAACATTTCTACCATCCTGTCTGCATATCCACTTGGCTCCAGCTGGTCAGTAATACTACAGTGCCACTTGACATTCATAGCTGCCTAGCATTTATTCATTAGTGCTTAAATTAAATTGAAATGAAACCAGCTTCTTTTACGTCAAGAAATGTAACTATGTTTGCTTATGTATTCCTATTCAGTATGTTGGTGCATTTATGCCAAACCTGTATATAGTGTAGTATTTAGAGCAGCAGTGTTTTGGCTCACTGACAATATGTTGGCAAAATTTGGCTCAGGAATACTGTCATTGTCGCAGTAGGGATGCTGGATGGCAGCGCCCCAGTTTTAAACTAGAAATTTGGGGCAAAGCCCAACGTGAGTCCGCCTGGCGCCCTAAGTCCAATTGGGGAAAATATAGGGGGGGTGAAATTCCCCCAGTAGCAAAGTCACGTGACCCGCACTCAAATGCATTAGCATACACAAAACGCGCACTGTTGACTTAGGGTGGGTAAACATTAGCCGTGTAATCTCTGGTGTTAGTTGACTAAAGTTCAACGGATTTTTTTATTCAATGCGATATTAATCGCACTTGATAACGCCATTTACCGCTTGTCAATATCTCTATCCAGTCCAGAGATAATGTCGAAAGTTGTTGTAAAACGTAAAAAAAGTTTGGACGTTTTTGCTCTCCCAAATTTTAAGGGGGCGGGCCCCCCAAAAGTTGTACCCACATTATCACCCCCATCTAGTAGCACCTCAGGTGGCAAAGTTTCATGAAGTCACTCCCTTTGGCTCCAAAGTTCTCGCGGCTAATGCGCTACATTTTGAGCCAATTTTCGACCCCCTTTGAAAAAGATTGTAAGGGGGACCCACGTCCCGGTGGGGAGTGCGCTAATAAGACTTGGTCATTCTCTACCAAGTTAAAAATTTGGGGGCACAGCACCCCCTAGGGGCCGAAATATGGTCTTCCGAAAAAAGGTACTTTAGGTGGGTACGATTTCACATCGAGATCTCCAAGGTTACTGTAGTAACTGTACCAAAGTTCACCGGACTTGTTTCTGCTAACTCGGGAGGAATCGCGGTAGATAAAATATTTATCCGATTTTGAATATCTTCATCCGTTCCGGAGATATTCACCACCGAACTTCGAAGTCGTCCAAAATCTGGCCAAATTTTGCATGTTTTTGGCACCTAAAATTTTTTGGGGTTAAGCCCCCCCAAAATTTTGGACCGGCATTATAAAATTTGGCCTTGTACTGACCACCGTGCAAAATTTCGTGCCAATCGGCCGACCCGTCTTGGAGATCTCGCGTTGAAAAAAAATAAATAAAAAATAAAACATCTGCAGTAAAACTTAAGTCCACCTCCGCAAGCTATCGCTTCCGGGCAGACTAATAATCATAACTCGATTTTACGTAGGCCTACAGGCCGTTGAGGCAGGCAAAAGCCGTATTGACTTCTTAGTCGATACAAGCATCACAGGGACTTTCTGGCCAATTGTGACAGCTTGTAGGGAATACTGAAATCCTTTAGTACTTTGATGTTTGCTATGTGATGGGATTGGCGTACTGCCACAATTAAATCCCAAGCATTTAGTTGGGGGTTCAAGGTCATTCAAGGTCATCAATCTTGACATTTCTAAGAAGCTCATCACCAGTGCTTATTATGATAAGCAGCGTGTCTGTGCCTATCTGCAATCATTTTCATGGCAGACGAGCCAATAGCGGCAAAATAATGTCTTTAGGCTGGGTTCTCCTTTTTCTCCTCGTTCATAGGGACCCCCTAAACCCAGCAGTGTGAAATTTTTTAATTTTGTTGATTTAAGCATTGATATTCTGTGTTTATCGATGGGAGCCTGTGGTAAGGCTGGTCGGTGTGATGTGCGTGTAGCATGGAACCTGTCCTGTGTGCCGTCAATCGGTGACTGATCCAGCGCAGCAGCCGGCTGTGACCGAGTCGTCCGACGCTACAACCACTTTGTCCACTGATACTGCCTCCACTCATTGAAAAAAGTTTCTTTACAAACCCAACCCAGTGGATTTTGTAGGGTTTGGGGTTTTTAGGTTAATCGTGGGTTTTTTAATGTTTTTTTGAAAGGTCCAAACTTGGTGGATTCTCATGAGTTTCAAGGTATTACAACGAGCAGTGCTAGATATTGTCCACATGTAATGAATATCCCAGAATTTCCAGATTCATAGGTTTAAAGTTTTGAAAAGTCAACACAACGAAGCATTTCTTTATTAGTGGGAGAAGAAATTAAAATAAGTTTTGAGGTGGGTTTATCCAATAAAACCCACTGGGTTTTTTGGGCATGTGTTACGGTGTCTCAACCATGGTCACAGTTGCTTCCACTGCACCAATCATAGTAGCTTCATGCTCTTGTCGTCTTATCTCGGATTCATCTTGTACTATAAATACGTTCTTTGCAATGAGGCATCTTGTCCCATTGATGCTCTCACGGGCCTACTTGGTCACAGTGGTGCAAGCTTGTAAGGCCAGCGTAACCATGATGAACTAGTTAGTTCAGCATAAATGTTTACAATCGTGGTGTCATCGAGCTGCAAGAAAATAGGGGAAGGAGTCATGAGATTTTCACCGCCAAACTCGATCTTACCATACTTTTCGGGCCCCAAATCGCTGTGCAAAATTTCATCAAAATCAAATTAAAATTGCTACCATAGTGTTCATACAGACGAGTGATTTTATAATCTGTCCCATTATATGCTATAGCAATGGGACAGATAAATATGCTGCAGACTTTTCAGTTTCTGCTGATGAAGCCCAGCATCAATATCACTGATAGTAATTGGTGCAGTTGATTGTGTACTAGATGAGATTTTAATTTGGTTGATAATAGTTATTATTTTAGTGTTGATGCAGACATCAGCAGTACGTCTGAAAACTGGAGCTGGAAATGTGATAACAGTGATACACAGGAACTACAATGTGTTCAGAAAAAAAAACACCCACTCACGTTTTCTTCTATATCCCTGTGGAAAATGTTTAGATTTTTACAAAATTTTCAGGGAATGTTTAGGAGCAAACAACTATTCCACTGGTGGAAAAGTTAAGTATTCTTTGCTACTGATGGCGTTATGCTGACGTCATATTTCCGTATTTGTAAATTTTGTGTTTTACCATTCAAGACAGACATTTGATAAAATCTTTGCAAGTCAGCAAGGGTTATGGAGCCGGAAGTTTGTGCAAGATGTTTCTGGACAATGGACAGACAATTCAATATTGATGAAATAAAACTTTTAAATAAAGAATTGACATGACTGGCAGTATCAAGCCGTTTGACAGATAGCAGACAAGTGGTCATCCATGCAGTGATGCAGTACGTGTACGCCTTCCAACATCAACATGGTTGAGGATCTCATACTCAGCCAATAAGATAAACCAATGAAACAGTTCACACTTGAACATTGCGTGATGGATTAGCATATTTTTTGGCTCATTCAACACAATGATCAATTCATGTGTTTTATCACTGTTTTATCATCATATGTCTGTTTTCAACGGTAAAATCCAAAATTTACAAACATGGATATATGACGTCAGCATGACGTCACCAGTAGCAAAGAATACTTAACTTTTTCATTGATGGAATACTTGCTTCCTTCTAAACATTCCCTGAAAATTTTGTGGAAATCTAATCATTTTCCACGGAGATATAGAAGAAAACATGAGTGGGTGTTTTTTTCTGAACACAGTGTATACTCAGCATTATTTGTGGTCGTAATTTGTACAAAGATTTTACGTCGAAAAAGTTCTGATAATTCGTGAGATGTGTAAAAGGTGTAGAAGTCATTTGAGTATGGAAACTGTAGCAGTGTGTGATAAATGAAAACGATCATTAAGGGTGCGTTGCACCAACGTCGTTCATGATCTTGGTTCAGCTGAAACTAGATCAAAAGTTAAACCAAGTTCACACTGAATTACATTGCACCAAGTTTTACTCGGATCATCTGATCCCGTTCAGTTGAACGGCCGTGGTTATACCATGGACGACTCTGATTGGTCAAGCTACACTCGGCCTACAGGCCAACTACAATGACGTCACAGTCACACGCAATGCTTATGAAACTGATTGGCCGTACAGATGGGCCGTAATTTGTGCGAATTTTAAGTTTCCCCATAGTTACTACAGAATATTCGCATCAACGGTTGCATTGATAAAGTCCCGAAGATACACATTTTGTGTTCCAATAGATATTCGTTAATTATTCTACGTCCGTTGTCATAATATGTTTACCGTATATAGCTACGGCATAGCAACGGCACATTGGCACTCTAGAATGCTGTTTATTTATCCATTAATTAATTTGTCCAGCAAAAAGACCACAGAAAACAGATATAGCACAAATGTAAGACATCTAGATCACAAGTATAATTGAATTTAATGCCTTATAAATTGATACGAATGAGTTTTGGTTGCTGTGGTTAGGGTTCGATCGTATGTTTTGCTGTAGCAGCGAGACATCGCCACCAAAAAAATGCAATTTATTCATCTATTTGTTAATTTATCGAGCACAAAGAGAACATAAAGCTAATATAGTAGAAATCTAACATATCCAGGTCATCAGTATAATTGCATTAAAAGTCTTATAATTCGATACGAGGAAGTTCTTGGACAGGATAAGATTCGAATCAGACAATTTTTTGCAGCAGTAGTATCACCGAAAATATTTATTGCCTAGCGCGCTTGCGTAACTGCGAGTTGAATCGAGATCAAAATTTGATCGGTGGTCAGATGGCAGTTCAGAATTGAACAAAGTTCAACGCTTGAACCGCTTTGGTGCAACGCAATTTACGGCTGAACTAGGTTAAATTCAGATTTGACCCGGGTTCAAAGTTGAACGATGTTGGTGCAATGCGCCCTAAATGTTCAACTGATTTCTTTTCCAACAGTTTTTCTGTAATTGAAGACATGAAGCAAGTTTGTCGTGTCTTTGTGCACCACTCCTGCATATTTTTGTGTAGAAAGATTTTTTTAGTATCTAACGTGTCAATAAAGTGTTGGTGACAAAATGTATGCAAATTGTATTGTCTGCGAGTTAACTATTAATATTTATTGATATTTGTCTTTGTAAATGTAAAAGAACTAGCGTGTACTTTTTATTTGTGGCAATGTTGTGTGATATAATTGCCATTTAATGTCACTGACAATTTTCATTTCACATGCTTTGTAACATTGATATAGCATTTAGTGTATTAAAGAGTTGTCAGTATCGTCACCAGTGTATCATATGTGCGATGTTTACCAAAGTTTATTGATTAACATCTGACAGTTGACAGTGTTATTAATTTTACTTGCAAACATTCTATTACCTGGTGTCTTCTGCAGCTAATTAATTTTATGCTGGCTTCCTAGGACTGAGTAGTGTCTAGGCAGTAGATATCTACAGGGTGTGGCAAAATAAAGTAGCCCCCTAAAGTTATTCACTGTTTTCTCAGCAACCATTTCAAATTTTCATGTGAAATTTTACATATCATTTACTAAAACATCTTATGTCTCTAACCTCCAAGCGGAATGTGATTCTGTTGAAAAATGATGACCACCTACCAATTTTTTTTGCGTTGAAAAATGTTCAAGCTACAACACCAATTCAGTAACAAGAATTTTCACTTCAAAAGGTCAACAATTAGAGTTATGGTAGCACTACTTTATGTGGATAGCCACATAATAAGCTGACACTGGGCTGACAACAGTTATGTCGTGGAAGGGGAGGGGGTAAGGGGAATTGCCCACCCAAAATTTTTGGCTGTCAAAAAATCTTCCTGTCAGAACATTTTCATCCAAAAACACAAATTTTGGGCCTGAAAATGCCCATTTAGGGGAAATTTCTTGGCAAAATTGAAATTGCCAGAAATTCGCAACAGTATGTCAGCATCTCTGTTGGAAATTTGCAGCGTCAGTCGGAAAACTGCAACTTGCTGCCTCGCTTATATTTCTAACCCACAACGCCACTGGCCGACATCTCTAGTTATAGCTCAGTCTTAGAGTCATGGTTGGACTCTCGCAGAGGCAGCTGTGTTGTGTCTTTATGCTGTTGCTTCCTCTCGTCTCTCAGCGTTCCATTCAGCAGCCGGCTGACAAAAGCTTCTAGAGCTTCAACACTGACAAAACACGACATACAGCTCAGTATCGCAATCACTGACGAACTGGTGGCTTTTGTGGATATCTACTTTGACTGGCAGCCTGTATAGTCTACACTGTGTCTGTTCAGATTTGACGTTTCTATTCTATGATGTTTAGGGGGTTACTTTTTTCTGCACATGGTGTATTTGCAAACTCGAGACACTATCTTTACACGCCTTGGTTACATGGGCAAAATTAAACAAGAATTAGCAAATGCTCATAATATTTCACGAGGTAGTGTGGCTACATGAGGTTTGATGGGATCTTTAAGCATTATTTAAATGCACGTTTATTGCTGAAAATTTAATTCCCGTGTAATTAATACATACACCATTTGGTAATGCCACGTGGCATATAGCTGCAACAGTTAATAACATCTTATTTCATTGTATATTTCATTGGATTGGAGAACTACTAAGACTCGTCTTGGTAAACTGCCATTAAATAATAACAATATACCAATGAAATGAAGTAATCATCTGTACGTATATAATTTTAGTTATATTATAATGTTACTACGTTTCAATGTAATTATATTTCAAAGCTGCTGAAACAAAATTAAGAAAACAATGACAACAATAGAGAATGACTGAGTATTAAAAAGGGTGCTGACAAAACTTACGAAAAATCTTCTCTCATGACGTATGACTGGTTAGCACTGTAGCGACCAATCACAGTAGGTTGTGTTGGGTCTGGCGTGATGCTAAGTTCAGCTAATTCTTTTTCAAAGTCTTGAGCATCGGACATCGCAAAAGTAACATTGCTGCTTTCAAACGTCTGTGCCACTTTCAGTATTCTACAACAGGAATCCACGACAGCTATCAGTTCCAACAGTAATGCATTTTTTCCTGACACGTTGGTTTTGACCAGTCTGACCAAAAATGCTCTGTTCTTTAAAATACATACTAAAAGTATCCAGCAGTGCCGAGTCTGTTAAACGCTATTATGATGATCACCATACAACTTGACAACAGTAAATAATCCTGCTGTTGCTGCTGCAGCTATACTGTTCCTACTAACACAACTAATACTGCTGGTGTTATTCAACATCCTAGTTAGTTGCTCACCACAAGTTGGGCTAGGACCCTAAAAGTCAGTATCAATAAAAAATATCTAGAGAAGGCTGGAATGATATTTTATACACTTTATGGTAAATAACCAGCAGCATGAAAGAAATGATGAAACAATTTTGCAGAATACAACAAAGAAAAAGAAAAAAAAACATCTTGAGCTAAACAATTGCAAGTAATTTTTGCAGATCACAAACTAATGACTTAACTCTATAGCTAAGTAAATTAGCTATGATAAAATACAAAATTAATTAATACCAACAAACATTAACAAAAGTGGACATGAACACAACCTGTTGCGCCAATAATTAACAGCTTTGGCATTCTTGACATAATCGATATCAAAATAGACAACGACTAAAGGATCGCTGAAGAAAGAAGCAGTCAGCTTTGTTCTGTGACCCACCAAACCAAACCTGAAACATAACGTTGGAACATTGCCATTAAGTAACAACCATCAAACCCGTTTAATGTATAAATACTCAGTTTCAAAAATAGTGTCAAATTAACTAGTAATGGCTATACAATAATCATTAAATGCTGACATTAATTTCTAGTTAGACGTGCTAAAAAGCAAGCTTATTACACATTCGTCAGCAGCCAGTGTTTCATCTTCATTGGACTGTAGACGCCGTGATATTCAACGTAGTCAGGTTCCAGCTTCGACTGAATACGCCGAGAACGAAAGATAAGAAACGTGCTGAAATCACCATAAGCAAGATTGTATCATACATATTTGACTTGTATTAGTTATTTTACATGCTTATTTCTGCATTAAGCCAGTGCAGAAGCATGAGTATGTACACTACCTGTGACTTCACGTTACTACACCGTGGGCCACAAAAAACGTGGCATATTACTTTTGGCAATATCTTTGCCGATTATTGACCAATTTTCAAAATTTTTTCACTGGCACAATCTGCAGACAATTTGCAATAATGTGATTATTATATATACCACCACGGTAAATGCATTTCTACACTACCTTGTGAAATATGAACATAAGCAAAAACTAGCGATAATAACAAAAATTTACGTACATGAAAAAAAACACTTCGGACCAACATTGCGATGAATGATCTGTATGACACAAGACTGTGTTAGACCCACACAGTTTAGTGTCATAGAGATCACTTATTGCAATGTTAGTCTGAAGTGTTTTTTCTCAATTTTACCAAAATGTTTGTTTGTTATTATCGTTATGTATGCATATTTCATTGATGTTTCACAAAGTTGTGTAGAGACGCATTTACAGTGTGGTCGGATATGTAATGATAACGTTATTGCAAGTTGTCTGCAGAGTGTGGCAGTGAAAGAAAATTTTGAAAATCGGTCAATAATTGGTGAAAATATGGACAAAGGTAAAGTGCCACGTTTTTTGGCCCACCTTGTAGTTATACTATGCCACAACCACCAGTACAACTTCTATCACGATTCTATGAAAACTGTAATAAAATATTAACTGATTTATGCAATTTACTCTTTTCATGACTTTCTGTCTTAAATGTCTGGTTTTATAAATGACGTGCTCAATGTCACCAGTGAATGGAAGGCAGACAGACTCTTGGCAGAAAAATTAGGCCAGAAGAACAGAACACTAATCTGGCATTCACAAAAGTCAACTAAAGTTAAATCTGGAAAAAAACTGCTAAAATGATTGTGTCATATCACATAATACTACGTGTGGCTAAATAATTAAGTAAAGCCAACAAAGTTATCATACGCTGCCTAAAAATGACATCGATAACGCAAGTTTCTTAGAAACAACATTTTTCAATTCTCTTGCAGGCAAGTACTGCAGTATTTGTGAACATAAACTGTAACTACTTACTTTTTGTATCCAAAATGTTCAAGCACGTTTTCACTGAATGTGTGACCGAACTGAAAATATTCATTCAGTGTCGATGCAAACATTTCATATCGTTCAAATATCACAGAATCCTTCCTCTCAAAAAATCCTGACACACGAAATGGCAATATAAACATGAAAAACTAAAATTTGGTGAAACAGAAAAATGTTAAATATATGGATCACCAAACAAGCAGTTAAGTTTACAGTCAATTAATAATTAATTAGTCATTAATTTTGATCAAAAACTAAGCTATTATCACTTGCATAAACACATATGTTTTTGCTTAAAATTGTTGTCAGTTACTCAGGTAACAGCTATCACAAATGCACTGATACACAATCAGAAGACGGTTTTCATCCATTCCAGTCTTACAGGCAAACCAGAATCACGTTAATATTCTCTGGAGAAAGATGTGATCATTTTTGTTGACAGTGTGTCCCCATACCGGGTATATACTGTACTTTGCAATGCTTTCTCAGACCATAAAGAAATAAGCTCACCTATTATTGAGTAGTCAGCACGACTGATAAAAGCTTCTAGATCATCAGTGGACATCAGCTGCTTTGATATCAGTGGAACATTTTTCTTGACATACTCCACCATTCCATCTACAACATTGGCAAACTACAGGAGGAAAAAAACGGAGGGAGAAAAACTGTACAACTTCATTGACTCATCATATACACATGAATGTTTTAATTTTGTAATCAATTTGTTATCAATTATAATAGTGTATTCACTAAAAGTGAACTATTTTGTATTACACTAAAAATAAAATAATAATAACAATCAGTTACTACCAAAATTTGTTGCTCACAAGTCTGAAAGTAATTGAATGCAGCAATAAACAGCACTACTACCTGACATCAACTTTTACACGTCCAGTATGTTAAATGCAAACGTAACAAACATCAACAGCCATGTAATGCACACAGTTTTATCTTGTACAAATTGCAAAAAATGAATAAAAATAATGTAACAAATTCGTTTAGAATTAAAGTTAAATCTGCCACTGAAACAAAGGATACGATAGTGACAATTACTTCAAATTAACCAATAATGTACTTGTCTTTTTAGAAATTACTCTTTAAAAGATTAAATATTTTCAAATTAAAGCAAAGTTTTTTTCTGCAACAACAAATACTAGATAACCCAGATTAGACTACTGAAAATTGATAAATAAGCTAAAACACCTACTTACACAGGTGCACAGACAGACAGTGGCATCATGGCTGTGGAGAGTGGGGGGAATAAAGGTGCAACTGCAAATGCCCCTCCCCAAATTTTGGGCTGTCAAAAATTTCAGAAAATCTTCTTGTCCAGAAATTTTCATCTAGAAATGCAAAATGTGAAGCTAAAACCTCCCATTTTACAGAAATTTAAATGCACAATTGCAATTTTGAGCACCCATAATCATCTCTGATGGAGATTTTCAGCATCTGTCGAAAAAATGCAACTTCTTGCCCTACCTACTTTTTTAAACCCACAATGCCACTGTGCACAGTCACAGTGCACATACACACACAAGAATTACAAATAATAGTAGTAAACATACCAGCATCTTGTGGTCCATTGTAATCAAAAGCCTTTGCACCATTCCTAAAAACCTTCAAGTCTGGATAGCGAGATATACTGTGATTTTTACAAATCTCTTTACCCTCTTGATAACAATTAACCTACAATAATGACGAAAACATGGTTAAATGCAACAGTCATAGGTGTCAATTGACAACGTATTGTCATTATGCCACTTGTGACATTTAATCAGTAATCAGTAATCAGTAATGGAGATAAATGGATGCAGGCACTAAAAGTCCCTCTATATCTGTATCATAATGTAATAAAT
>Ga0209671_1006726_pt1 | contig 11845 bp, 5 predicted proteins | sample WorMetHERISLAND2_2_FD_187401 | JGI IMG/M metagenome (GOLD analysis project Ga0209671, IMG submission 187401) | Marine gutless worms symbiont microbial communities from Max Planck institute for Marine Microbiology, Germany - Olavius geniculatus... | ecosystem: Host-associated > Annelida >...
CCCTTACCCTGTTGGGAGGGAACACCGCTCCACACATTTTATTCGCCAGTTGTCAAGACTCAAGATGTTACATAACTGGTGGAGCCGAGCAATACCTTCCCGCTACTTGCTTACTACTAGAGCAGGTGCCCGCAAAAGACTAATTTCTATTTACAGCAGAACCGGACACACAAGGCACATAAAAAGTGCCCACAGAAAACAAATTACGGAAAATAAAATACCGGTAACTGAATAAACAAAACTGAAATACAATATCTATGCCATTTTGCGACATCTATGATCTATCGATTGTAGCCTTTGTAGGCTGCCGCTGTAGCTCATTTTGTAGCTCGCCTTCGAAGTTCGAAGCTTCTGTTGCGCGTTCCGAAACGAAATTATATTTTTGTGCAACCTACCTTATGATTATTTTTAATTTTCTACTGTTATTATTGATTCGTTTAAGACTTGTTTCTGAATTTCATTCATAAGACCTCAATCGTCACCTTTTCGAAATTGGGGGTATAGCTCAGTGGCAGAGCATTCGACTGCAGATCGAGAGGTCGCCGGTTCAACTCCGGCTGCCCCCTTTTTGTTCTCATACACTTTTACGACTGTTTTCCGGTAATTTATAACCATAGACAACATTAACATTAGCAGCATATAGGCCTGTTGTAGTTTTTTTACTCGTTGCAGCTATATACTGTAGGCGTCTACGGCATCGTAAAAGTTATTATCAGTTCGGGCCGGACTGACACGAGATTTTATTTTTAGTCCGGGTCTAGCATCACAGTTGTTCTCGTTCTCATGCATGCATCTTGGTTTCGTGGTCTCGAAATTCGACTATGCAAAATACTTATTATATTGCTCGCAATGGCGACTTATAGCCTAACTCTGGACTCGAGTGTCACAGTGACAGCACCAATCATAAACTGAATAGTGGCTGTTAGACCTACAATAAAACTCGCTGAATCGTAATTACAGAAGCTGCTCATGCACATGGGATCACGAGTGCAGACTACTGGCTGCGTCGGAGATGGACCTGCTGCATACACTGATCAGACTGTGCAATAGAGTAGGCTGTTGCAGAGACTGCATGCTGGTTTATGACAGCTCGTGTTTTCGCTGCGATCACGTTTAACCCAATCCAACCAAACCATTAATGGATTGATTCAACTCATGTCCATGAGTGATTGTGCATAAAATGCAAATCTACAGTGAACAGACTATACCGGCAAGACTCACTCTCAGATTGATTCTGGTAGACCTAATCTTGGTGCTGCACATGAGAGATACTGCATAATTGTGGTCTCTGTGCATCTGATTCATGCCACATCAGTTGATAATCACATTGGTTTACAAAATCACTTTATGCCGACGGTTATGTCAAATGTTATTAAGTTAAATTTTATTCTTTCGCTGTTCTCGTTCTTGTTCTCGCCATATCGTTAACATCCCCGCTGCTGACCAGGGGCGTCGATCTTCTCTGAGCGCCAAACTAGCAGGCAACCTCCCAACTCGGACGCCATCCCCCTTTTCCGATTTTCTTCTTTCTTCTCTTTCGCTTTCCGTTCTCTTTTTTTCGTTTTCTTCGCCCTCCTTCTCTCTTTTCCGCCCCCTTCCTTTTCTTCCATTTCTTCGTCCTTTCCTTTCCCTTTGTCCTTCTCTTTCCTTTCTCCTTTTTTCTTTTTTCCCCATAGAAGTAGGACCCCGTAAATCTAGCTAGGAGCCCTGTACGTGGGAGCACTGCCTGCTTTGCCAGCAAGGTCTAAAGAGCTGCAGCCTAAGTCAAATTTGGTGCATTTCAGTCTAAAGCCAACAACTGTAATTATTATTCAAAAAAGTAGGCCTAACTGACTAAATCCAGTGCAGTTTAAACACTAAAGACAAAGAAAAGCGGCATGGCGTCACAAATTTAAAAGTGCGAGTGGGCGAAGTGAGCACTAAAAATTGGAGCTGTTGTACGCAGAATTGCGGCTACAGAGTGACGCTGCTGCAAACGCTGCTAAAGACGCAGTCTCTGCTACACTCTCTATCTATGTACACTTTTAGCAAAACTATAATGCCTACTTACCTAGACTACTTGTAAGTAGGTAAGTAGGCATCTGCGCTACTTGTTCACTAAAATGACGACGCGGTTATTGACCGAATCGGGGGATACAACTGTCGTAACTTGACAAGTGACAACCAAGACCAAGACACTAACCTCCAAGACTGAGGTCATGGCCAAGGCCAAGGCATCTCGAGGCACTGTCTCCCTTGAGGCATCACATCACCGCATCATAGCAATTAAGTAAACGTGTTGGCAGGTATTCTATTCCTTATACATAGTATATACAACATGTCAGATACAATGTTTACATCTGAAAACACTCATGTGCACTGATAGGCATAACAGCAAAACCAAGCAACTGGAAAGCCAAGTTTGACACAGTGACAGGACAAAATAACCATGCGGTGGGGTGGCGCAGCAAGAGTAGGCCTAATCCTAATTTTTCACGTGGGCACAACATCGAGCGATAGGGGGCGTCTAACCCCAATGATTTTGAAGCTGCAAGTTTTACCCATCCTTTTCCTTTCTCTTTCTCTTTTTTTCTCCCCTGCCCCTTTCCCGAGGTCTTCTGTAAATCCATCCAAGGAGTATTGGGAGCACTTCCTGCAGTCGGGTCTGGGCAAAGTTTCTTTTGTTTAGGACATTCCTGGCTTGCAAAATAAAATCATTTGTGGGAACCAAGCCAGAGAGGCTAAACTACACTGTGTCTCGAAAACAGTCAAAATTGTTTTTCGTCATAACTTCGTCAAATTTTTACCAAATTTTTACCTTTGCATCATCAATTCTACAGAGGGCGCCACGTGGTTTAATAATTTTGTGGTATTAGATATTGGCTGCAGACAGAATTGTGCTGAATTATGTCAAAAATAAACTAGCAGACTAAGTGGTCAGTAGCGTGCACTGGATAGCAGACCTATGGTGATGTACAGTGGACAGAGTACGGCTGTGGTTATTATTCGCAGCCGTGGCAGAACGGAAATGTCCACGTCATGGTCACAATGATTTTCAACAACTGAAATTCAACGACTTTCAATATGCTCGGACATCAAATTCCAGAACCTTTAAGACCCAGTTCGGTTTTCACAAACTTTTCAGGGTTTAGAAAGAAAAGTTCTTACATCTCTCCGAGGTCCCTATCAACTGTACGTGTGCTTTTCCTCAATCCTGTACCTACAATGCACGTAAGTGGCGTTGTGGGTTAAAACGCTGCAGGGGTCGGGGCAGAAATCCAACAGAGGAGATTTCGTGCATTCAAAACTTTGCCCCTAAACTGCACAAAAATGAGGATTTCCAGCTCCAAATTTTGTATTTGGAATAGAGCTGTCGAAGCGTTAATTTTTCTAACGCATTAATGCACTGCGTTAGTTTTTTTAATGCATTAATTAACGCGTTATTAATGCACCGAGGCCCGTCGAGAGGGAGAGTAGGGGGAAGTTACCCTGGGCCCCACGACGTTTGGGGGCCCTGCCTAACTTCATCACTGGCATAAATATCTATTAGCCTGTCACCTGAATAATTATTTATTTACAGTAGTGATGAAATGACAAATACAGTTTAGTTACCTGAATTCATTTGATTGTCAAATAACCACAGTTTAATGGAATATTGGAACTTTTGCTTCACGGAATATAGTAAATTAAACAAATTTATGCATGTGTGTTAATTTTTTAATGCGCATTAATTTATTAACGCATTAATGCATTAATTAACATGTTAATTTGACAGCTCTAATTTGGAATAAAATTATCTGACAAGAAGAAAATTTTCCGACAAAAAATTTTCGGGGCAGGATAACTGCCCCCCCTGCCATGATGCCACTGAACACAAGTGCAGCTTTTTGTTTCACATGCAAACACGGCCTAAGGAAGTAACTGCTTGTCGATATAAAATGTCCGTCAAAATGACAGCTAGAGTATACATGTAGTCAAATTAGCGATGAACAATAAGTTGGTCGGCCACATGCTCACGAAGACTTTGCCTCCCTACCACAGTTTCCCTTGCTAAGTAATATTGCCAGTGCTGGACTTAAATCCTATAAAGAAAAATTTTTGCGTATATTTCACCCATTTGCCAAGAAGCCCCCCTTGGAGGGATTTGCATAAAATTTTGCACAACGGGTCCCCTCCCCGACATAATCAACCATGCCAAATTTTATCTCAATCGGGTCAGGGTTTTTGATTCTGTGGGGGGTCGAATTTTTGGATTCCCCATAAGAAAGAGAAGGCGCCGTTAACACAGGGCTTGAACTACCGTTGACCCTGTGATTAGGCTATGTGGAAGCCTTCAACTAAATTTTCTGTTCGGAAAGTAATTAAGCCGATGAAACGTCACAAAGTTTAGATTCTGCAATACAGCACACATTGTAGCAGGTGGCTTTCAGCCAATCATAGTTCTGGGGGTGGATACAGCTCTGCAGCGACGCGTGCAGCATCGCTGCAGAGTCAGTAGCTCATCAGTCAGTAGTCAGTTGTTGTCGGTCTACGAGTCATAAAAAGTTGCATTCGACGGCGCTTGCTGTCGCTTGTCGGGGCCCCGATGCTGTCGATGCTATCGACGCTATCCATGATGCTATCGATGTTGTAATACGCTGCTTAGAATAAAAGAAAGGAAACGTTAATATCACTCGCGTTGAACCCATGTTAGAAAGATCCCGATACCTCTAGCTAGGTGAGTTGACATAATCAGCACAAATGGGTAAGTCATAATAACAACAAGTTAGGTTTAGAATTAGATAAAGAATTTAGTAATCAGAACAACTAGAGTGGCGACATGGCTAGAATGGAAATGAGAGTAGATTGGGAAGATCGGTGGAGTGACAGAAGAGCAAATTAGTGAAGCTGGCTGAGAGTTTAGAAGAAAGAAGAGAACAAATCAACAGAGAAATAATAATATAAAATATAATATCACAAATTCCACATAAATACTATCCTCCCTTTATTAAAAACCTATAACATAGGTGGCCAGAGAATGTCGTGTTGCAGTTGCACCCAGCAAGCAAACTTCGAAATGCTGTAACTAACCAACACTCGATCTAATGAGATGGCACAGGCCGGAATACTGTCCACTGCTATTCGACACTCTCGATCTGCCCCCATTTTGTGGGGCCCACCCCTGTTTGGTTGAAATGCCGAAATCCGCCTCTGAACTTTGCTGATGGTGTCCAATGGGCTTGCTTTACTTCAGATACCTAACACAGAGCACAACAGACAAGCTATAATTTGCATGCAAAGTGGCGACAAAATGACCAAATTTTCTCAAGTCAGACTCATGAAAACGAAAAATTAGGCAACACAAGATTTGCAAAAGTGTTTTGAAATGCAACTTAGAAAGACTTGTGCAAGAAATATATAATATTTACGAAATTGTAAATAAGCTGCTGACTTAGGCAGAACTAATTAGGATGATCTTGCGGAAATCTCTTAGACAGTTTCCTAGAATTTTCCTCTGTCTTTTCTAAGAGCTTTCTAAGTTAAGTCACTTAAGACTTCCGAAGAACATTTCCTGTTCGAATTTACAACATCATTTTTTGCATTTATTAGGAACTTATTTTAAGTCTGCAGACTAGTTCTACCCACACAACATATGCGCCTCCTGATTCAAAACTTTTTAGTAAAATCTTAGAAGAAAACTTCTTATCTTACTATATCAAGGAAAAAACATGTCTTCTGGTCTTCATTCTTGACCAAACGTAAATTTGCTTTACTTACTCACGGAAAATTTAACAGCAGTGCCACATAAGTCATATTATGCATGATGTAAAATATTACGACTAGACTAAGTATCAACAACTGTCCACTGAATTTTAGCCTGATGAAAGATCTTCTTGTTGGCAAATTTTCTTCCAAAAATACAAAATAAAAATTTGGAGCTGAAAATCCCCCTATGCAGGAAATTTAGGGAAAACTGAAATTTTGAGCACCAGTCTGTAAACTATTCTGTTTGAGTGCAGCTTTCTTTCAGAATACTGAAATTTTCTACCCCCCCCAATTTTTTTACCCTACAACGCCAATTTTGTATGGCCAATATTAAGGTGCGAACACCGAGTGACGTAACTGAACTGAACTGAAGCGACATGAAATGGCAAATGGGCAAGCAGTAACACATTACAATAGGCACTATCTAATGGCATCGATGGCATACGTGACTATGGGCACGTATACATCAACCAACGACCAATGGGCTCACCCATTGGTCAGTTCATCAAAAACTAAACTGTGTCAGTTCAGTTCAGTTATATTGCTATGTATGCACCTTAAAATTAATAACAATCTTTATGGTATCGTAAAAAGAGTGAGACTGACTTGGAGAACCAGTTGTTGCGGCCCGTGGCTCCCACCAGAGGCCGAGTGGGCGTGGTCTTTGTAATGTCCATCGGTGCTGGCTCTGCCCTCTTCCAGCCTCCCACTGCCATGTGGTAATCTACCAACCAATCAGTAACTCAGTAAATGAATAAATGAATGAACCAATCGATCGATCGGTCGATAGATCCATCAGTAAGTAAGCCAACTGACCAATCCCAGACAGACTCAGCTTTCTACCTTCCACAGGAGGTAAAATGAGTATTAGCTCTCAAGCAGTGAATGTTTAGCTGCCAGTTTATTTGGATATGTGGACTGGGTGATCGAACTCTTGCAATGGCAGAGCAGTGATAACACTGCCAAAATGTCACCAATGCTATTAATATCAATTAAAACACGTTCATGCAGCACTATGTTGCAAAAGAATCGCATACACAAGTACTAAACGTCTGCTGACTCTGCATAATTTGCGCAGACCTATAAATCCAATGACATACGCGATACGGAGAGGACTGAGCAGCTAAATGAGCGTATGCTGTGCATTCCAACAGTGCTAAGTAAACGAATACTGTATTGTATGTAGGCCAGGAAGACCACGTGACACAATACAAGGGTCTACCCAAACACCACCAATCAACCGCAAAGCAGCTCAGATACCGGAAATTGCCATGGATGCTAAATCAGTCACTGACATAAGCAATCTCAGGGATAGCCTGTAACTATCTGCGGTATTCTAAAAACAGACAACCGGAATATCACGAATGATAATGTTGGCAACAGACAGACACGGCGGACTCAAACTGACAAAACACATTCCCGTCATATACAGACAGACACTGTCAGATGGATGGGCAGAGAGACAATAAGCGTGGCCAGAAATTGGAGACTGGATGACCGAGGAACAAAGAGGCCAAAAATCAACGCCAAAGCAGTAAGGTTCTTGGGAAATAGGCAGCAAGCCACTAACATATTTTTGGGCACAAAATAACTCTGACAAGAAATTTGAGCAAAGCTCATGAGACGCGCGAAAGCCTATAGCATTTCCAGTTCAGTAATTATAGTTTCAAAAATCGCATATCGTTTGGACTCTGCCCATTGGGACCATAATACACATCAGCCATAGGCACGTGTGGCGTCAGCGGCGTGGCGCCATCTTGTGAATGATATAGACTCTCAGAGGCGAAAATGGCCAAAAAATCCATAAAAACCTATTTTGGCGTTCAAGGTCATCCAAGGTCATTGAATTCGGCGCCAATTGAAAGCCAGTGTACGATTTGCTATTAGTGATTAATAGTAACCTAGGCCTTATCTCGCACCGTTACTGAGATACAGCGAGTTATAGGCCACAAATCGCAAATTTTGCCCACCCCCCTCATTTAGTGCCCTCGTTTGGGGTAACCCCTTTCGAATTTATGAAAAAGCTTTACAGTTCCTAAAACTAGAGTCTTCCAGGAGCCGATGGTGAAGATTTGGAGACCCTGGCTTGGACCATTTTTGCCTGATCCACCCGTGTGACAGACGGATAGACAGACAGACAAATGGACAGACAGAATTGCGATGGCTAAGACACGCTGAAAGCAGTAGCTGCTTTCGCACGTAAAAATGAATGCAGCAGGTATAAAGTTCATCACTTTAACGTCCAACCTAGCCCAAGCATTAAAATTCCGGAGATGGCAGGCGGATTTGTAAAGTGCAGTTAGGTAGGTCGTCACCCCTACTGTCCCCCGAGGCTACGAAACTGAGAAAAACAGACAGACAGACAGAAAGGGAGACAGAGAGACAAAAGAGAGATTGTTAGTTCCTAGTGACTCACTTGTGCTGTTCTTGGAAGAACCAAATGCTGGAATGTAACCTCTGCTAGATGGCTGCATCACTGGCGCCACTTAACGACCAGCACACCAATCACACCAGATTAACCAACAAACTGTAAAGTACTTTTTGTCAACTTTCTTCAAATAAAAAAAGTTAAAACCATAGCAGCCAAAAATGAATGGCAGCAAACAATAATCTGAAATGGTAGCAATAAAAAGCATGCAATGACTTATTCAATAAATAAATCAGCCAATCAGAATTACCTAATATAACAGCAAAGTATTCCAGGTCAACACAAAAATAATAATATGCTTTAGGTAATGATTTTTCATGTCAAAAGGTAGGTTTTGAAATTTTGGAAAAAGTCAAGTAACCGAGATGTTGTTACCTCCTCCAGCAGTGCTCGGTTTTCAAATTTGACATAATTTACAATACTGAGCAACAACTAAAGGGCCAAGTCAATAAAATTCAGAGTAGGGGCTCCAAACAACGGGACCCCACACCCTATAGATGCAACAGCGTCATCGGCAGAAAGTTTCAATTTTCTGACACACAGCTGCAAATTTTTTACGGAGAAAATTACGAGTGTGCAAAATTTGAATTTCCCAAAATAACGTGTTTTCAGCCCTGATTTTTTTTATTTTTAGGAGAAAATTTTCCGCCATGTTAAAGTTTAACGGGGGATTGCCTATGGCACGACACCACTAGAACCCATATAATCAGAAGAAACTACTGAATTACCCGGTGGCTTGTGCTTGGGTGCCCAGGAAAAATCGTTTTCCTTCTGTCCACTGGCTAATGTGCTTCGACCTGCAATCAGTAAGCAAACAAGTAAGTAACGAGTACATCATCACAGGCGCGCGGTAGCGCAGCCCTGTGTTAATGGCGACCGGCTAAGTAAAGGGAGAATGGCAAAATTTGACCCCTCGCAGTTCCGAAACCCCTCAACCAATCAACACAAAATTTGAAACAGGTGATTACGTCCGCGAGATGACCCCCTGTGCAAAATTTCACGCAAATCCATCTACTGGGGGCTTCTCTGCAAATGGATGAAATATAACGAAAATTTTTCTAGTATTATACAGGGTGGTCCCAAAAAACGGCACAAAGTTTATAGCACCATAATATTGCAACCATACATCACAGAGTCATGCGGTTTTCAGCAAAATTTTCTAAAAGAAATTCTTCACATGACTAAAGTCAGTGCTTAAGTACAGCAATTAAATATTCATAGTTTATGCCGCTGGCAAGTGAACTACTGAAAAACAGTATTACCTTCAATGTACCTTGGTCCATAAAAACATTCCACTATTATTTTTTCAGTAGCTCCGTGAAACACTGGCCGATTTCAATAACTTCTGGCATGCAACATTAAGAAGAAACTTGTCGCAAAGGCCTGCAGTTTTGACCACCTCACCTTAAACATTGTTGCTACACTACCGTGTGAAATGCAGAAGTCGCAGTTTGCCCATTGACAACAATGAATTCCTACCGAGTAACGTACACATTGGCTCAGAAATTACTAACTGAATAGCAACAAACGCAATTAGCAATAATTATCAGTCAAAAAGTCACATGTGTCACATCACATCGTCTACATTTTAGCATTTGCTCAAAATGTCCTGCAGCGCAAACGCAAGCAGTAGACGTTGACACCATTTGCCAACAGCATGTTCAGTAACTGCATGACTCAAGCGGCCCACTCGCTGTTGATGTATCATTTCAGTTTGTCGACTTACAATTCTAAAATAAAAACGGAGCAACTAATTTTCAATGATTTTGTGGTCTCAGTAATTTTCTGAGCTGACGCATGCACTGCCCAGTATGAATTCATTGTTGTTAATGGTCAAACTACGAATTCTGCATTTCACAAGGTAGTGTAGCGACAACCTTAGGGCGAGGTGGCCAAAACCATAGACATTTGCGTCAAGCTTCTTTCTAATGTCACACGCCAAAAATTATTAAAACCGGCCAATGTTTCATGGAGCTATTAAAAAATAAAAGTGTCACATTTTTATGGCCTGCAATGTCGAGGGTAATACTGTTTTTGCATAGTTCAATTGCCATCAGCAATAACAGAGAACATTTAGCTGCTGTATTCAAATACTGCCTTCAGTCACGTAAAGAATTTCTTTCCAAACATTTTGCTGAAAACCACATGACTATGACGTATGGTTGCAAAATTATGGTGTCATTAACTTTGTGCCGTTTTTTTTGACCACCCTGTATATATACTTTTTTTGACAGACCTACAGGTCAGACTGCCTGGCAGTTTTTCACGCACGATGGATCAGACGACGCTGTCTCACGCAAGGATGTGCTTTTTAGGAGTAGAAAATTCAAAGTTAATATCTATCCCCTGAAAAATCCCCCAAAGCCGAAAACTGGGCCCAAACAGACTAAAATTTTCGGCCGAAAACACTGCTGTATAAAATTTTCACCTATAAACGGCCTTCAATCGTTGCCGTAGCCCCATAAAAATTGCATAGTGAATAGGCAATATGGCCACGGAAATTCCAAATATGTGGTCATTTTGGACCCCCTGCCTACAGGTCACGTGACACGGAGCATGCGCAGTGAACTTTTGGCCTTTAACATGGGCAAATGCAAGTTTGAGGCTTTATATCTCCCTAACGGTGCAAGTTAGATGCATGGTTACAATGGACCATCAATAGGAAACCACATATGCTAAGTCCAACGGTCACGTGACCGATGACGTCACGTGACCCCAAAAGGTCAAGATCATTACCACAAAATATGTAATGTTGTGTGTCTCCATGGCCGTGGAAGACGGATGGATTATAATTGACCACCAACAGAAAAAACATCGTTTTTGTAACAAGACAGCAAATATAATTATAAATGTACAAAACATCAGTTTAGGCCCTATACACTTGTTAATGGCGACATGCAAGGAGTGACACATAAAACAGCAAAAATCATAAAAAGGTGATATTATTCAACAGCACATTGACAGTTAGACGATGTGATGGTGAATGATGTCACCTTTTTATGATTTTTGCTGTTTTGATGTGTCAGTCATTGCATGTTGCCGTTAACAAGTGTATAAACTGATGTTTTGTACACTTATATTTAAAATTACTTTACAAAGCACCAAGGTCAAGAACAGAAGATGTCTTCACACAAGAACATAGAGGTGGGCCAAAAAAGTAACACCCTTTTGGTATTTGAGTTCCCTTCCTTATCAGAAGCAAATTTTCCTAGTTCCACGGCATCATATTTATTAAGTAAACTGAAGACTTCTGAATTATTTAGTGCATAACGACACATGTCACTCTATGTATCAAAATTGTTCAATGGCATAATTATTGACTGGCCTATAGGCATATATGTTGCATATGTTTTGTGCTGCAATGGGCAAGTTATTCATACAGCAGTATATTTTAACACAGGCCTAACCTCCCGTAACATAAAGTTCGGCAGTATATAGGAAAGGTGTGGCCTACCACTCATATAACTAAGCTGTTTCTGCAGCTTACTGCTGGTCAGCTCAGGGCCTTATAATTAGGGCTGTACGAAAGTCACGGTGCAAAAGTGAAAAAATCCCGGCATACTTTTAGAAAAGTCGCAAAATTCACGGCGAATTCACGGTGCCAATTCACGGTCATATATAGCGTTAAAAACGCCTCATTGAGTGACACACATTTTTGTTCTCTGCCTAGTCAACCATCAGTCATGTATCGTC
>Ga0209671_1006728_pt1 | contig 11845 bp, 9 predicted proteins | sample WorMetHERISLAND2_2_FD_187401 | JGI IMG/M metagenome (GOLD analysis project Ga0209671, IMG submission 187401) | Marine gutless worms symbiont microbial communities from Max Planck institute for Marine Microbiology, Germany - Olavius geniculatus... | ecosystem: Host-associated > Annelida >...
AATGTGAGCCGGTCTATTGGGCAGCGGCTGTATTCACGGGCCTTAGCAGTCCTGCCAGCTGCTGACCTGCTGCCGAAGCTGATGATGAGGCACCGATGGATAAAGACTGAGATGACAAAACACCCTGCCACAATATACATCACATGACCCAATCTGTAGGCGTTATCATCTTGATGTCCAGACGACCACAATCTGCCCTTCAAAAACCGACAATACAACTGGTTCCAGACCAAATAATTCTCTGCTTTTTGTTTACACATCCAAAATCAAATAAAATGCTAATATAACACTTTTTATTGTTGCCAGAAATACTGTGTCAATAATCATGTCTTGTTTGTAGCATTCACATGTATTTTCAAATTACGCCGACATAACTGACTTTGATTTAATGATATTAGAGTTAATGTACAGATGTTCATGGCAATTATTTTACATTTACTGACTTGAATCATTTTACGACATCCGATGTGAATGAATGAAAGAACGTTTATTAGTGTTGTGATTAGATTAACTGACAGTATTTCTACTGGTTAAGTTGCTGGTTGTCTGTACTTTGAGAACGATTTCATAACAAACGTCCATAGAGTAACTTATTATCATGGCATATTACAAATACCGGCCAGCATACCTCGGATGGATCAACAACGGCGGCTACAACGTAAGGTTTCATAGTGGCTGCAGAGGCGGCATTGGATGCAGTAACTGAAGTGACACCAGTGTCACTGGCAGCTGTCATTATCACAGCCGTTGGCTTCACACCGACATTACGAATCATTGCACCTTTAACACAACAACAACAACCGCCACCAACAGCAAATCATATGAACTTGTTAACTTCCACCGGAATACAAACCACACAAGTGAAAAGTAAAACATTTTTCGACTGAGAAATAAAATCACTGTCCTAAAATACAAAAACAATTTTTATACGCAATCAAATCTGTAATGGTGTTACATATCCGGTTTGGTCTGTTGGCTGTTCACTGTGCGAGCAGAACAGAATTATGCTATGCATAGATTTGGATGAAGTTTCACAGAATCTCAGCAGAGGTAGTTAGTTAAAAGTCAGAAGGGGTGACCGGCCTGCAAATATCTAATCTGGAAGCAATGTCAAAAGTTTCCTCATGGCAATGGCAACTAGTTGACGCAAGCTTGGCATACATGCATGGTGTACAGAAAAAAAATTAAAGGGAAACTATCATGAAAAATCGTATTCTAAGTGAATGCAAAAACTAAAATAATAGAGTATCTATGTTCATTTGTAGCAAAAAGCGCACGCATATCATGCATAAAAATGAAGAAAATTGCTTTTATTCGTGAGTAAAATTACCGGATCTGAAGTGAAAAAAAAAAGTCGACACACTTGGCATCATTAGCAAGCAGCGATGCGTTCGTTGCGGGCGAGTCCGTGTGTGGATCGGGATCCGCAGAATATTTTTGGTCCGTGGAGGGACTGCAGATTTTTCTTCGACAAAAAGTTGCTTACCTTGATATGTAACTTTTTAATACTAAGCTTTTTAAAAGTTTTGGATAATTTTTGTTTTATTTTAGTTGTTAAGTAAATGACGTTTGAATTATGAATCATATTTCAATTAATATTTTAACACTATGCACATATAGATAACTAGACTTATAAAGATTATTGGCCTAAGATAAACTGCTAATTTTTACGGTAGTAAATATTGCAGATGCAAACGGACTGTGGATCAGAGTTTACATATTACTGCATATGTGGAATTCAAATCAGAATCCGTGGACGGACGCAGACTGAAAATTCGAAGATCCACACGTCTCTGCTACTGAGCTAAATTGCGAAACCAGAGAGCGCAAATGGACAGTTTACTTGCAAGTTTTTGGTTTGAAATTGTGACGATATGTTTCTCAAGCCATATCAATTTCAACGTAGACAACTAAGAACTGATTCATCTACCAGACAGCCGACTGTCGTGGCATAAAACGGACCTACAGTGTTAGAATCAGCCGATTCATCGGCGCTTCTTCGGCGGCCATTATCACACTCTGCAGACGGCCGACAGCTTTTAATATTTTGGTAGACGGTGCAGCGTGATTCCCAGAGTGCTCTGGTGATTGGAAAATCCTGTTCCAAAGCACTCCAGCATAGTGTTCGATCAAAATCTCATTGAAATTGATCAAACTCCTATTCGCCCCATGTTATTTTTGGCTGCTCTTGGTACCAGTAACGTCACTGGTACCAGTAGTGTGTCAAACAGTATGTTTTGTGTCGAATTGTAAAAATGATTAAAGTTCACTTTTTTGTGACAATCAGTCAAAATTTGCTCAAAATTGGCTCGCCATAAATTTTATCTCGTTTATATGTTCACGTGTGTCATTTATTCCAAAAAGTCAAATTTTCATGATAGTTTCCCTTTAATAAGAGCTAAACTGCACTTGAATGATATTGGGAAAAAAGCATACAGTACCACAAGATTGCAATTCATAATCCACAAAATTCACAAAATTAAAAGCATGGGAAAATTAGCATACTTATAAAGACAAAACTGTCAAATTCGACGAAGCTCTAGCAAAACAGTCGAATAGCTTTTCTTCATTCATGCCACATACAGTTCTTTACACAAATAACGAAACAGCTAGCAGAAAGTAATAACCGAGCGGCATACCAGAAAGTGCAAGAACCCCCGGCAGTCTTTGCTGAGCCATAAGTCGAGCGACAACCGGCTTTGAGACAGAGCTGAAAGGAGGCACTGAACTCGCAAATGTTATGCTAGGCGAATTCGCAGTGGAAAAACTGATACTGGCAGAAGAAACAGCCGGAAGTGAGACCCGAGGACCAGAGAGTGAGTATGCCAGGCGTGGTGGAACGACGCTGTCTGGAACTGACCTCACCATTGCACCAGTGCTGCTAGATGGTGGAGCAACGACAACAGCCGCTAGACTACTACTGTCTGCGACTTTCCTTAGCTGTGAGTTTATCAGACTGAATGCTGCATTCTGTGAGCCGGCAACAAGCTGGTGCTGAATAGCTGCTGGCATGATGGCTGACGATAGGCTGGGGCCTGGTCGCTGCTCCTGCTGCACTAGTGACACTGACATCGGTTTGGCTTTGGATGCCAAAGAAAGTTTCGGTGAAGCTGCCACGATGGAGGTGGAATCGGCAGCAGTCAACGTAGATGGTAGAACAGACGCTGGTCCTCGGACGTTTGTGCCAAGTGATGTGTGGGCAAAGAACGGCAGATGTGATAGGCCAGGAGTCTGACTGAGCATGGGTCTACTGGCAGAATTCACCGACTTCACTGATGGGACGGAGACAGAATCAAGAGAACATAGATGTTCGACAGCAGCTTTAGAAATAAGGTTCTCCAACCCAGCCGATGATGCTGCTGCAGCGCTGGTGGTTCGAACTGATTCCAAAGACTTCTCGAACATTTTCTACAACAGAAAACATACCAACATCATCCACAACACTAACAAACTGAACAAAAGCAAACCTTATCGGTAGAAAGTCTATCTGGCAATGACATGACAAGCAGAGCAGTAATAACACAACCTTTTACAGGTGCCGGTAAAATGCAGTACTGTACAAGTAAGTATTTTCTTTATATACAGAAAGTTCTCAGCGACAACAAATTTTGGCCTTATGGACAAATTCTAATAAAATTTATCAGCCAAAGTCACTCTGTATTAAAAAGACACCTTTTGAAGTCTGTAAAAATAGGCAATGTAAAACAGAAATGTCTTCATAGCAGTTTTAATAGAGTTGGCCGAATCCATTGCACGTACATCTGATGGAAGGCGATTCCAGGCTTCAAGTCCTGCTATGGCACCAAAGTACTAACATAACACCTGCTGCTGAAATGACTACCAAGAACCCCATATCAAGCGATCTACACAATGTCACTGCATTATGAGAGTGGATGCTTTTTGACATCCAAGAAAAACTGACCTTTGCAGCTGGCAGAGATTTTCCGGGCTTACATTTCGTGAGAGCTTTCTTCTTCGCTCTGGCTGCCATGCACTGGACGTGATGGATTCGCTCTGCAGGTCACCCACCACACACAAACAGAAACTCTGCACTAGACCAGCCAAGTGTGCAACAAAACAAACTGTTATACCTCAACGAAAAATATCTGCATGCGATTGGTCCAAATTGCGTTACGTTACGTTAACAAATACTCACTGTCGGCGCACACTGTTGCCCGCCAACTGCACACAGGGCAACATTGAAGTCGTCACAGTTTATTCGTAATTGTTCATTTGCTGACTTGTAGAAATGTTTGGTTTCAAAGTATAACAAAACAAACAGTGACTGGCGTGTTGATTGTCATTGAAAATTTTATCCCCTCAGTTCATAAAATGTTGCCCTTGATCTTCCATCTCGAGACAACATTTTACAAACTTCAGAGATAAACTTTTCAATGTTGACCTTGACGCCAGTCACTATTTGCATATTTCACAACTGAAATCATCTTACTTTACCTATCTTTAAAATTCTGATTTTATTCTAGCTGCAATCAGTAAATATGCGACCACCAACTTGGCATTTGTTCACTCTGAAACAAGGACTGTATGAGCAATACACATCTAGGCAAGAAGCAAATGGCAAAATTGGTCAGCGCACTTTCTCATTTATCAGAAATGCATACCACAACTGCATATGTGTATATGAAATATAAGAGATGCTACATCTACTGGTGCATAAATAACTTTGGCAACAGTGCACTGCATATCTTAGATTCAGGCTATGTTGCACAATGTATATATATGTAGATGAAAATTACAACAAGTAAGTAACAAAATACCAACCGAACTCATCCTCAGCCCGAGAGCGGTGTCGGTAAATCCACAGTCTTCTTGAAACGTCATACTTGACGCAAGGATCTTTCTCATAATGCAGACGATCCAGCGCTCCACTCACCACCGAGTTGAGCTACAAGTTACACAAACACAGACGTACATGGAATCTACTGGCAGCAGATCAGCATTTACTGCCTCCTTCTTCTACATCTAACTACAATACAATTATCTGAAAGACTCTTAATATCTGGTTCTCGCAACTGGGTCAGGAAATTATGGAAAATTTCTAGAGTTCTCCAGCCACTCCACTGTTTGCATCTAATCCATCTGTTTTAGCACCTGTGATCTTTATGCCCTATGGTAAAATAAAAATATACAATAACTAGAAGGCACTCATGAGAGTGCATATCTCCACCAAGTGAAGTGATTTAAACATTACTATTACTGCTACTACACCTACAAATACAACAACACCTACAACTACATGATACAACAAGGAAAGGGGGGAGAAGGAAGAGAGAGAAAAGTAATAGCCAGCGTTGCTGCTTGTGCTGTTGGTGCTATAACGTCATTGCTATTATAAATCACCATGTACACAGAAGGAACGACAGACAAACAGAACAGCCAATCTCTTAATCTTCTCCAGTGTTCACTACACTCACCTTGGCGGAGATAATAATAGTAAATTAACTGCCTGTAAAAAGATTTGGTTCTGCGACGAAATTACGATATACCATGCATGGAGTGTAGAAGTGTACAAACACTGACGACTAATGAAGTTTCAACAGACCTGGCTGTCGGTAACTCCGGCAGCAAGAAATTGCGAGTCTTTAAGTAGTTCACAGATGTCGTTGCGAGTGCCTTCACCATTGGGCAGACGCGCCACGCATTCATGCACTGCAACCACAATCACAATATGTAACAACTGATTGAACAAAACTTTTACAAATATATGCACCCCTGGTGTTTCACAAAAAACAACCCCTTTTTATTTTTTTCATAATTCACTCAAATGAAGATCAATTTACAGGAAATTTTTATCAGTTGTAGTTAAGAAATACTAATTCAAAATATCTTTTCAAAAAGTGGTTGTTGATTAAATATTCTTTGCAAGTCGTGATGTAACGATGATGTCATAATGTGTCGTGAGTACAAGCTTGCTCATCTCAACTGGTGCTGTCAGTTGCTGAATAGCTGCCCTGCTTTGATGGTGAAAGTCATCTGGTTCACTTATGACAAATTTTAAAGTTTTACCATTGCAGAAACAAAAATCGCCCAAAACAATCGCTTTCATGCACTAGTGGGGATAGCTTGACATTTGCAGCTTCCAGCAAGACAATGCACCAGCACACAGAGACTGCGACATGGTTGAGTTTCCAGCCTGCAAGACACCCGATTTCTTGCCCCCATGTCGCTTATTGCTGACACGATTAACATTTATTTTATCAGCAAACCCGATTAACTTCACCATCGAAGCAGGGTAGCAATTGACAGCACCAGTTGAAACAAGCAAGCTTGTACTCACGACACATCATGACGTCATCGTTACGTCACGACTAGCAAAGAATATTTAATCAATAGCCCTATTTTGTTGAAATATTTTGAATCAGTATTTCTTCAGCTACAACTAGTAAAAATTTCATGTAAATTAAACATCATTTGAGTGAATTGTGAAAAAAAAGAAAAAGAGGTTGTTTTTTATGAAACACTGTGTACAAAAATAGTGTGTTACACATAACTGTAGAGCTAGCAGTAAGATCACAGACGAGACCATCAGACCCTCGTGCATCTAAAAAATTTATCTGAAAACATGCATGCTGATAACCCAAACTATGTAAAGTGACCCTGCACTACAGCATTATCGCAATCAACCAAAGGCTAGATTATGAACATAGAAACATGAGCTCAGAACTTGTATCAAAAAGAAAAAGATGAAACCAGACGAATGTTAATTTGACACACATACAGTCATAGCATACACACATACAAGATGTTCTTGTACTTGTGGTAGTAGTGTGTCAAGTGCATTAGAGGTTCTTGTGGTAATGTGCTATATAAATTACATTTTACATATTTTACATTTATGCACACAGCTCCATATACCCAGTGTGAGAATAGTAACATAGGATGGTCGTTCTTTGATAAGAAATGCATGCTCTCTCGGCTTCATCGTATTTTCCTTCGCAAGAACGCCTTTAACAGGTCCAACCACAGCTTCATATCCATGAATGCGATACGTAAATGCTTTGTGCGGGCTCCGAAACCTTTCACGTTCCTGTAGCGGACATATGACACACTAAGCCCAATAATGTACCACAACATCTCCATGAGAGTTGAAAGCAAAACATGATGCTAAAAATGTATAGTTCAAATTGTAGGTAAGCATAAACAGTTGTGACATTGTGCCTAAATAGTAACATCGATAGCTGCTACCACCTCTAGTTCAACACTGGCGCCAACCCTAACAAATGTCCACCAACTAACAAGTTTTGTACCCCTTGTCCTCCAATAGACAGCATTCTGATATTGATGCCTGTCTGAAAGATAAGATGGAAGATTATTAAAACTGCCTTTACTTTTACTTACATATGCACACTTAGAATTGGCAGTTCTTACAATTTTAGGTTTAGATTGTTTTTAGGTTTTGTGTTTCATAAAAATTAAACTTTCTGTAAAGATTAAACTTTTTTTGCGTTATTACGTGTACGCGCATTGCCTGGAAAGGCCGTCCCTGAAATGACCTATATTGTTTTGGGTGGGACGTAAAACGATACTCACTCACTGCACCGTTGTGGTCAAATGTATATCTTACCAGCTCACTGTTTTTGTTTAACTAATCTGTTGCAGAGTTACTCCAGGTTATGCTGCCCCCAAAGTGAAATTTTTGGAACAGCTCTGGCACTACATTTTACTAGCTAGTGACATTTGCAAAACACCAAAAGATGATAACCTTTCAACGCAGTCAAGGTAAACTTTTCTAACTCATCCTAACCACATATACAGCAGTATTAATCGGGTAATGTTTGTATGCATTCAAGATAAATTCACAGCACATTATTCTGATCACATGCAGAATACTTTGCTGTTAAATTGATGCAAAAATTACTCAAACTGGTCCAAACTCCATGAAGTTACTATCAAAGTAAACTGTCACTTGTTTTAACATACAGCAGTATGCCGTAATAACCAGTAAACAATCGAACCTGCATCTGAAAAGCTCGTTTCTCTTTCTCCGTAGAAGGTCGTACCTTATAGTCAGTCCACCTGCAATGATCAGATTCATCAAACCAACAATGTAAGCATTAAGTCACCATATTTCAACATAATGGTGACATTATCAGCAGAAAGTGGCCATGCAAATCAATGTAAAAACAAGCCACTGACATGACTCAAAACATCTGTAGAATCATGTCCGATCTCGAGGGTCACTCGCTTAAGTTTTTCTGGCTCACATGTTCAAAACACCACTAACAGTACAGCTAGAAACTAGCTGACTTTGCAATACAGATGCGAGTTTTCACCAAACCTGCTGGACAAATAAGCTGAAACACCATTATCACTGTTATCATCTGATAATAATTTTTGCAATGTGCCCATTATATGTAGCACGCACGAGCATAACAAAAATCAAGTAGGTGGAAAGTGTCAAAATACTGCTAAATCAATTTCATCTGGGAGAAAATTAACTGTCTTGATCAGGTGCTCAAAATCAACAGAAACACAGTTCCAGTCAGCCACCATAGGCAAAGATTCCCTTGCAAAAAAATTGCCTAAAGCAGTATACTGAATGACACTATACTGGATGATGCCATTTCAAATACCAAATCGCTTTAAAAAGCAAAACAAACTGAAATGGGATGTAAAAGAATCTCGATATTTTTACAACAAAACAAATACAGCTATAAAGTAGAGCTGTCAAATTCACACATTAATGCATTAATAAATTAATGCGCATTAAAAAATTAATGCACATACATAAATTTATGTTAATTTACTAAATTCGGTGAACGAAAAGTTCCAATATTCCGTTAAACTGCAGTTATTTGACAATCGAATAAATTCAAGTAACTAAACTGTGGTTGCCATTCCATCACTACTGTAAATAAATAATAATTCCGACGACAGGCTAATAGCGATGTCGTCAGTTGTTGCTGATTATACATTTAAAAGTGTGTTTTTAACTTTCTATATTATACAGGCAGGGCCCTCCAAACATCGCGGGGCACGGGATAACTTACCCCCACCCCTATTCTCCCTGTCAATGGGCCTGGGTGCATTAGCAACATGTTAATTAATGTGTTTAAAAAATTAACGCTTCAGCAGGTCTACTATAAAGACAAAATATGCATACATTCGTGGTGGAGGTGTGACAGCCGGTGAAGTTGTGTTTGTCTGTAGCAGTTCAGTGCCGTGGTTCAGTAGCCAGATATCATAGAGTGCTGTTAACTCGTTCTCTGAATCACTACCATGACCAATCCATTGCACATGCTGCAGTCGCTCCTTGAAGTCCAGCACTGGACAGAAATTCTCCTGGGCCAAGCCTATCCACAAACATACAGAACTGTCAGAATGAGGCAAAACCAATACGGAAAAAACATGCAATATGACATGTATACTTGCTTAGGAGTTTTACAATCGAAAAGTATTAAAGATCAAAGGCTGAAAAGTGTTATAATCTAATGACTTTATAAAGCCTGTCAGATGCTGTTTAGTCTATGAGTTTATTGAAATATAATACTCAAAATCGTTCAAATATTATAACATTACAGAAAATGGCAAACAGCATGCCAAGGACTCATACATGAAAATAGACATCAGCTATAGCTGTACAGTGTACACTCAGTTGTAAAATGTTCAACATTTTTGAAAAATTGTCAACAAGCATAATGATAAGCAAAGTCTTTATCTCTTTCACTGCATCAGTAATTGTATAATACAACAATAAATAGATACAATATTTATGCAAAAAACTTGCCAAGAATGCCATCGGAGAGAAATCTAACAGCAGACAGAATAAGGCCAGTCCAGCTAGCCGGCTCTGTCAGCGGAAAGCACCTGCCAGCAGTCAAACCTGTGTCCTGCCAATCACGCACCTTCTCTTCTAACTGTACAACATATCACAATTTTAGCAATTCACTACCGACATAGAAAACACTGTGCGATGACTTTGTTGATGTATGATTTATGCCACAAGCAATATATTTCATCAGAAATTGGCGAATGTTCCTATAAAACTGAGTTGCCAATGTCAGAATTCCAAGCAACTATTCCAGTAATGAGTTTCACAGAAATAAACTTTCCGACATCTTTATATCAAACCAGAACACTTTTCAGGCTACATGCCCCGTCAGTCGACCAACGAACAGCATGAAAGCAGTAAAAATAAAACAGAAAAATGAAAAAATGTTACACGATCATTACTCTTCACATAACACACTGAAATCTACCTTCGTGAGGCTGATTTTCTGCTCAGTTTCAGAGCAGATGATTTCTTTCAGAAGGCTGAAGAAATGTGGATGCGAGCTGGACACTGCCTGATGTGATGTGGCAGTTCTGTAACATCAGGACATGCCATGCAGCACAGACATCAATTTCAACACACATCCAAATATAGCTTTTTTTAACTTACTCCCAGTTAAGCTAAACCCCAACAGCAAAGTCTCGGATGGATATTGTTGTGACAAACATTTATACAGGGCAGGTGCCCCTGCAGTCACCTAACCAGCAGAGTCAAAACTCTAAAACCACCATTTTATACTCATTAGCGGAATTCCTCATAAATAAATATAGAATATCATATTTACTTTCACTACTACTTCCAAATTTTATACAGCTGGTCTATTTTACCAGAAGTTAATTCTGATTAGTCTGGAACAGTGAGTTGTCACAGAAGAACATCTTGGGTATGATGCAGTTGGCTTTCTAGCCCACATGGCATTGCTGGTGGTGCAGTATTTAATGCTAAAAAAATTTAATTCAGCACTGCTGCAGCATAAGATCAGAATGCTGACTCTGTATTTATCAGTCAGAGAATTCCAGTGATCAACGACACCCCGAAGCTTCAATGACCAGCTTGAATCAAACTCTTAAACGCACAGATGACGGTCTAACCTTGACAGCACGCCAACTGTGTCCTGAATGTCATCAGTGCTGTGTTTAACGGAATGAAAAGTGCCGAAATGTTCCACGGTTTGCGGCGAATAGCTGCTCTGTAATGTCTTCACAGTCGACCAATCACTGAGCTCATCAGCTGCCGAATCAGATGGTGGCTTCATCTTCCTCTTGTGACCTTTCAAACAAATCAGCAAGTACTGAGTGATTGAGTGAGTAGAGTTTTATGTCCCACTTGGCACATTGCAGGTCACTTTTAGACAGTCACTACAGGCAATCGCTTGTGCCGAAACTGACAAAAAAGCAAGAAATTGCTCAAACCAAAAAGACGAATTAGGCTTACAATAATAAACTACCTAAATACACATGCACACAAGCATAATAAAGATGGCCGTTTCATGAACAAAGTGTATAAAATAACCAGGGGGTATACAAAGAAGTAAACCGGTACCAATTGTTTTTGGCTTCTTGGATGTCTGAACACGAGCAATAAGATCTTCAAGCACTATGTCCTCGGTGTTCAGTTCTGGATGATTCTGACCAACAGACAGAAAAAAACACATCTCAACCAAACAATTAAAAAAAATCATGCAAAAAATTTCTGACACACTTAACAACAGCAAAAATGCAGACCGTCACCAAATATTAATACAGTTTACCACCCTTCAATGTTAGCAGAAACATACAACGAGCAGAGGGGAATACAGAATTATTTTGTCAAAAGGCAGGGAGGGGGTAGAATGTGTGGCTGACTGTGTGGGTAAACAATAACAAGTTTGAACGCGAGCCTATAATGAGATAGCAGAATCCAGGTGGAGTGCGGATTATGAAAGCACCCCCCCCCTTAGAATCTGAAAGCTTTTTGTCCATTTTCGTACATAAGTAAAACTGAAAGTCAGGGATTTAAATAAAACAATTTACCCTCAGCAGTGTTACTTCAGTGATGGCCAACTTTTAAAAA
>Ga0209671_1006730_pt1 | contig 11845 bp, 9 predicted proteins | sample WorMetHERISLAND2_2_FD_187401 | JGI IMG/M metagenome (GOLD analysis project Ga0209671, IMG submission 187401) | Marine gutless worms symbiont microbial communities from Max Planck institute for Marine Microbiology, Germany - Olavius geniculatus... | ecosystem: Host-associated > Annelida >...
CCCATAGGGTGTACGGACAAAAAGCCACCAGACAAAAGGCCACTTATTTACCAAAACTTATTTAATAAAATTATATATAATAGGTTTGTAATTCAGTTTTTTTGTTGAGCTAATTCATGTTTAATATTTTCACTGAGTTTCATACTTTTAAATGTTGCTTTTATATACGACATAGGACTTTGGCGTTTTTTTGTGCTTGTAAATAAATAAGATGTTGTAATGCTGTGTATACTAATAATGTTGGAAAAAATAACCGCTAACGCACAAGTGACGATGATGAAATTAATACGGCAAACATGACGACAAAAAATTACACAAGAACAGTTCAATAAGTAGTACAAATTTGTTAATGTCAGTTATGTCACGTTTATTAGTTATCGGTAGGCCTACGTTTCATTGCTATAGCTTACCGCCGGTTTAAGGCTAAAACCCACTACTGCGACCCGACCAGACCCGGGTCGCAGACAAGTCTGGTCGGGTCGCAGTAGTGGAATTTAGGAACGACCCGACCAAACACGAATAAGACATATTTTGGACGTGTTGTGAAATGTAAAAATCGGTGGGTGGTCGCGCTTAATACGGCATAACTTTGTCATAGTTGGAGATAATTGAATAAAATTTTGCAGCTTAGCGTAAATCTGAATGGATAATAGGCGTGTAAAATTTTGTTTAAAAATTCTCAGTCGTTTCGGAAAAATTATCAGAAAACCTCAGGGGGGTAAAAATTTTTGGCGCACCCTGTAGTTGTTATTGTTGAGTACGCCCAAAATAGCAGAAACGGCATAGTGAACAATTACCATTTGAAACCAAAAAATGTAACCTAGAAGGTCGGGACTTGAACCGTTGAAATCTACGTTTAATGCTAAAAATTCTATATGCAGATTGTCTTGGTCCATCTGTAGTGAACAGTGCAGTGGGCTCTTGAAATGTGTCTCGCAGCCCAAAATCGCCAAAAATCATAAAAACCCCTATTTTGGCCTTCAATGTCATCCAAGGTTATTGAATTAAGTGGCAATCGAGAGCCAGTTGACGACTTTGTATTAGTGATTAATAGTAACCTAGGCCCTATTTCTCACCGTTATTGAGATACAGCGACTTATTGGCTAAAAAATCGCAAAATTTTCCTACCCCCTCTCATTTAGCGCCCTCGTCGATACCGGCTTTGAACAAGCGAAAATAGGCTATTGGCCCGTCCGGATGTGGTTTCGGTGTGCCTTAAGCATTGGGTAACCCTAACGCGCGGTCTAACCGTTGATATTTTTGAACAAAAAATTGACAGCATCTACTCCAAATTTAGTTGTTCTTTCTTCCTCTCCCCCTCTCTTTCTCTCTGCATGTTTTTTGGTTTCGAGTTACGCGCACGTACGGGGAAAGACGGACGAACATTCAAGAACCGTAATGCTGTTAACTCTTATGTTGCAATTGGGGGGGGGGTAATTTTAACCCCCCCTCAGACCGGTTTTTACTGTCATGCTCTGAAACCGCTTGGAATTGTGAGAAATGCTTTAGTGACTTTTCCTAGATATGTTTGGCCAAAAAAATGCTGTAGAAATGTTTAAAATATCTTTGCTCGTTTTTCCAATATGGTGGCTGGAAAACCGACACGCAACCCCAGAGTGACGAAAAGTTCCATTTTAAGTGTTATTTGGTTTCTAGTGCACTTACAAACAGAATTTCAACTACTCTATCTATGTTTCCGGCATCCAATAGGCCGGCAGCCGGATAAATAACTGGTCTTGACCAGCCCAACTATTTATCCGGTAGCCATTTTAGGCGGCCTCAGATTGTACATACGAGCACCGGTTTAGGTCGTGTCTCTGCGACGCCTCACGGCATATTTATCTAACAGCCGAATAAATCGGCTATTCGTCCGGCTGCCGGATAAATAGCCGGTTTTAGTTAATTTGGCTATTTATTCGGCAGCCGTCTTAGGTGTCTTTAGCTGGTATGTTTTTACGAGCGCTCAAGGATGCTACCGGCTAAGGCCTTGTCTCTGCGGCGTTACTCTCGTGCCACAGAGTCGTACCGTCGCCGAAACACATTTACACATCATATTTATTCGGCTGCCGGATGAATAACAGATCGGTTTTTAATCTGGCTGCCGGATCAATAACAGGTCATAGCGAGCCGGGTTATTTATCCGCCGCCGACTGCCGGATAATTAGCCGGTTTTAGCCACTTTATCCGACTGCCGGATGCCGGATAAATAGCCAATCATAACAAGCCCGACTATTTATCCGGCAGCCGTTTTCTGCTTCAGATTACGCCTAATGCTAACGATAGCGACCGACGACGGTGCCGCCGGTTAGCAAATGTGAGTAAACCTATGATCGTGGGCTTCTTTTTCGGTCAACCGGATTCGGCTATTCGTCGGGCTTGTTATGATTGGCTATTTATCCGGCATCCGGCAGTCGGATAAAGTGGCTAAAGCCGGCTAATTATTCGGCAGTCGGCGGCGGATAAATAACCCCGCTCGCTATGACCTGTTATTGATCCGGCAGCCAGATTAAAAACCGATCTGTTATTCATCCGGCAGCCGAATAGCCCAGAGGCTATTTATTCAGCTGCCGGATAAATAATCAACGCGAAACGTAAATTACACCGATAACTACTTAAAATGCTTGTGTTCATTTCACTGACAACGAATGCATAAAAATCGACACTAAAGTCATTCAGACATGAGCTGCAAAGGCAAAACTAAAATCACTTCTGGTTTCTGGCCGCCATTTTGAATTTTCGAGTAAAAAAGACACCAGTGAAGGTTGGCATGGCGTCCAATAAAATGTGTACCTCCGAAAACTAAAGTACAGTTGTTAATACTTTGCCTCTAACTGGCACAGAACACGATATACACCTGGGGGTAATTTTACCCCCCCCCATTGGCTGCAACGTACGTATGTAGAAAAACCATTGCAACACTAAAGTTAAAATACGCATTGTGGTTGTTGGCAGTGGCGATGTGATCCGATAACGCGGTCTACCCAGAGAATGCCGTCGATCAGGAGACCGCCGAGGCATTTCGTGACCGTCTTGAATGCATCCATGTGTCAAGTGTGAATAATGAGACGTCGTCGAGTACCTGCAAGTGGTGTTTGGCAGTGTGTGCTTGCGCCGTTGTGGCAACCGTCATCGTCGTTGTGGTCGTTTTTGTGGCCTAACAAAAAACAATTGATTCGGCTTCGTGGCGCACGACTGTGCTGCAGCTGCAGCAACCTCATAGGCCTACCTGCCTAACTATTATTATTGTTATTGTTCTAAGTGTTAGTTTACTGCATCTTAAATGTGTACTTTGGAGTAATATTCGGAGTAGATGTCTGTTCAATGACTAAGCTGAAAATATTTAGGCCTACTGTTAACTCGCAGTATGGTTTTAATTAGCGATGGACAGCATATTAAACATGAGACGATGTATAATTAAGAAATTTAGAATGTCTTCTTGTTATTAATACGTGTTGTGAAAATAACATAATACGTACACACAAGCAATACGAGGACTGAAAAACCAAATGATTTGTAGACGAAGATTTTTTACGTTTTCACGGTTTTTAAAGGTTGTAATGTTTTTTTTGTATACAACAAAGACAGGTGAAATTTCAACATCATATTCTAGAACTTGCATCAAAACTCAGAAATCACAATCAAAATCTGAAATTGAACATGATCTGTAACTGAAAATACACATGAAAATATAAACAAACAGCTACTGTTTGAAATTTGTGGTTTTTAGGTTTTTAGAAAACCTAGGTTTGTCAAACATATTTTCCAGCCCTGCAGATACACTGTGTCCCAAAAAACATCCCCGACATTTTCGACTGTAGGCCTAACTTAAAAATTAATTACCTGATTTTGATAATTTTTGGTACGAATATTCCTGACACAACTTGCCATCAAATGACTGTTCTGTTTCCCACCTCACCCAATGTATGCTTTTGCACTGCCTAGGGAAATCAGATCAAGCGAAATATGCGTTGAAATAAACAGAAAACCTAAAAAACATCCCCAGCATTATTGATCGTAACTTGAATGAAGATTAGCTGATTTTAATAGTATTTGGCAGAAATATTTCTGACATAACTGGCTATTAGAAATACTTGAGTTTCCACGTCATCCAACATCTGCTTTTGCAATACCCGGGGAAAGCAGATCAAGCATAATACGTGATAAATGAATGAAAAAACGTCAATAAATTTCATCTATTCTAATCTGTGGGCCCCAACAGCCGGTCCATTACAAGATTTGCCTATTATGCAGCAGTGTGTCTACCAGATGAAGTTTAGGAATGTTTGTGAAGTCAAGAAGCAACTGGTACAGCCCGGATTGGTCTGGAGAAAAACATTATTGATACTGCTGTCAGTGAATGGAGAAAGCGTCTCCTTGCCTGTGTTCGCATAGTGGACCAACACTTTCAAGCAATTTTATTGCAGGCAGTTAAAAATAGACAACTGGATGAAATGTCAGCCAAAGTGTCAGAAATGTGAACAAAATGTGTTTTTACACGTTATGTTAATTAAGCAATTATATCTCATTGCATAAAAGTGATATTTCGCTGGTTCTGCTTTCTCCAGGTAATGCAGAAACAAAACGTTGGGTGTGGTGGGACGCTGAATGGTCGTTTGATGGCAAGTTGCGTCAGAAATATCATACCAAAAATTATCAAAATCTGATAATTGCTTTTTAAGCTGCAGTCGAACATGTCGGGGATGTTTTTCTGGAACACACTGTATACACACAGTAATAAAGGTTGTCTTACTCGTACCGCCTATCTTTCTCTACCATTCTGTCTGCAGTGGTATAACGGGTTGATAACTCAAGGGGATCTATTCCAGTGTGAACAGATGAACAACATTGTAGACTTAAGGCACGCACAGTGACATGGTTTAGTTTTTGACGAACTGACCAATGGGCAAGCAGCGCGAGCCCATACTGCCCATTGGTCATTGGTTGACGCATACGTGAGCGTAGTCGCGTATTACCGACGCCATTAGACGGTGTCTACTGTAATGCATTACTGCTTGGTCGTTGTTCAGCTTGTCAAAAACTAAACCATGTCAGTTCAGTTCAGTTACGTCGCTCACGTAAGCGTCTTTACACATGAAATCAGTGGCATCACGGTGTAGCAAAGTGCAACAGCAGAAAGCTGCAATCTTCTTATGGGCAGCTAAAAATTTCTAAAATATGACATTGTGGGTGCTCAAAATTTAAATTGTCTTTCTGAATTTTCCCAAAATGGAGGATTTGAACCCAAAATTTTGTATTTTTGGATGAAATTTTTCAGACTATGGAAAATTTTCCGACAGGCAGACTTAAATTAAGTAGGGACCCATATGCCGTGACGCCACTGCATGGAATATGTGTGCTTTGAGTGTATAAGTTGACTTATACCACTCTAGACAGTGGTTTAACTGGCATAAAGCACTGTAAATTGACTTGGATAGGATTTGCACAGTAATACATAATCCAATGTCACACACATGTAAACCGTGAGTCAAAAACAACATGACACAAAACTTGTCTGTATATTTTTGCAAAATATTTATCAATTTTTGGCAAAACTGTCACTGACACACTGCACAGAAATTTTGCAATAAAAATGTCCCAATCACAGCAATTGTCCAATGTTTAGCAAATAATATAGACAAAAGATCGGTGCCATATTTTTGGACTTGCGATGAAAACTGAATTCAAGTTTGCATACAGTGTAAATATCTGTGCATTGCATGTAAATTTGGTTTTAGCACATGTGTCTTGCAGCTGGCATAATAAACTATAGGCAATTACTACAACATTACTTTCCACTTAAGCACAACGTAACGTAACTCGCAAGATTTAGCGCTCACCAGGGCTGTATTTGCACGGGGGGGGGGGGGTTGATTGGCCCCTTGAACAGAACTGCTGACCTCTCACGAGGATGCCGAATTACATTCATTTGTGTAATCATTAGTTTTAAAAATTCCAGTCCGCCTTGCTTGCATAGGCCTATACAGCCCTGTCAGTCACTGCAATAATAATCATATAGCAATTTGTAACGCGCACAATGTCAGCAAGCTGGCAATTATAGAAGTCTGTATTTGGCAGCTCGGCTTGAGCTGAGTATCAACATTGCTTTAACTTACACAACACTACGAGCAGATCAACGAACAATACAACGTCCATACGGTAAAAATTACTGTTAGGTAGCTGTGCAACAACGATCTAATAAATTCTGCATTCTTACAATGTAGCACTGAACAACCAGTCACTCGTAGGGGCGTCTATCACCTATTGCCTTTCCGGAGCAAGTCCCCTTCTTCTCCCCTTTTCCTTTTCGCTTCTTCCCTTTTGTTTTCATTCACCTAAGTCCAGCCAAGGATCTGAATAATGTAGGCCTAAGTAGAATGTAGTGTAGATATGGTACTCCAGCCCGGCATATACAGGACTCAGATTCGGCTTGAGACCCACTGGATTCGGACGCAGTGTTCTGTGACTTGGCATTAACTTACTGCCAATATTAACTTCTATATTTTAACCAACTGCGCAGTTAATCTAACATTCTGCTGTTTTGTTGTTTTACGCCAGATGCTCGAATGCCAAATTTCACCATCGTTCTGTGACTGTCGCGTTGTACTCATGGCAATCAGACTTGAACCCTTTATCTCATGAATCGGACGAACACTAGGCCTACCCGAAAACACTGAAAAGGCTTATTCTCTTCCTTTAGTGGCGGAAAGTTTTTGGTCCAAAGTTTTTACCGCACATGTATGTGAACGGAATAAAGCATTGGGGCTTTCCCCCCTTTTGATGTTTCGCTGCCCAGAATGGACTTAGTCTTTTCCCGTCCGTCCGTCTTCCCCATCGTCCCCAATTTTTAGTGGGCAAAATGTCCAGGGGCGAAACGTTTTGGGAGTGAAACAAACAGGGTATGGGCGAAAACGCGAAACGTCCTAGAAGCGAAACTTATGCAAAGGAGCGAAAAATTTGTCATTCACGTTTAGATGCACCTCCGCCCAGCGGCGTAATTTCAGTAAATCATTGGAAAGGGGTCTCAGTAATCTTTGGGGGTCTCAGTTTTTGTAACGTATCGTTCTTGCAGCGGTAACACTGTTTCATAGGTGCGATTTACAGGGGAAAATTCGAACTCACAAATCCTTGGGGGTCCGCAGACCCCCAGTCACCTCCCCCTTTTAAATGACGCCCCTCCCCCTGATTAGTTACTCCTCGTAGGTATCAAACTCGGCGCAGAATTTGTAGAAGAAGTTGCGTAGTTCGGCAAATGTCGGTCTGTCGTTGGGTGACTTTTGCCAGCACTGCAGCATTCTGTCGTACAAATTCGCCGGACACTTGATTTTCTGCTCGTCCGCAGGGTTCGGCAGACGATAACCTTTCGTCACGCTCTCGATCGTCTCCTGAGCAGTCATACCTAAAAACACACGTGACCAAAATAAGCGGCCAGTTCACTGAGCCGTTGGGCTAGCATTGGTGCTATTCTTGTTTAGATATATCTGTTTATTATGTTGATTGTTTTTAACGGAGAATCAATTGATGATGGTGACGACGATGACCCCAAATGACCTTGGTAAACACGTAGGGCCTACAGGTACAGACATAGCCATAGGCCTAGACGTAATAAACATTCGGAAAGAAACAAAAAAAAATCTTCATGTTTTGGCTCTTGGGGTCACAGTTCGCCCCTCTCGACTATTCTGGCTACGCCTATGTCACAACAGTATTAAAGTCATAATAAACAACAAAATGACGCTCTTTAGTCTATAGTCTGTAAAGCAGCCCATGCATTGCAAATTTATTTTTTACTGTTTTAGTCATGGTGAAAAACAGAATTTAGCGCTCAAGAGTCCTCGAACATGTGCCATTTCGACATTAATATAGACCCTATTAAAAGTTTCTGGGGAAGGAGCAATGTCCCCTTTTTAGACTCTTTCCCCTGTGGGGCGAGGTACAGGTACCCCCCCAACACCTCCTCGCGCCTCGGCGCTCGACTTGCCCCATCCCCCAAATGCAACTCCTGGATACGCGTGTGACAATAGGCTTATAGCGTTATAATTATAGAATCTGTGATTTACCCATATAAGGAGTTCGTCCGTAGGTGATAATTTCGTAGAGTAGAACTCCGAACGACCAGACGTCCGACTTGATTGAGAATTTGTGATCATTAGCGGCCTCAGGAGCTGTCCATTTCACCGGAAACGCCATCGCTATATACACATGATATAACACACACACACAACATCATCATGATTAAGGAAACAAGTAATCTGAGCAAAGCTCACGTAAAGCGGGATAGAATCGGTGCTGCCACCTGGGAAAACTTTACAAATCCTAAAACGAGTCCTTGGGGCGGCCCCACAGTGAGTGAAGATTTCGTGATCCTAGTGCAAGCTAGGGTTGCACCGTTTTGATACAATACAGCAGTGTGACAGACGGACAGACGCCCAGGGCCATAGCTAAGACGCACGAAGCATTCTGTTGACGCGCGTAAAAACGAGGGTAAAATGGCAAAACATCGATCTGTTGTCGATAACATCTCAAGAACATTGAAAACTTTCTACGTTTTTTCGGACTTTCTCCGGTGTTTCTACATTCTTGTAAAGTTTATTAATAAATAACATAGATATTTGCTTGCTATATTTCATTTTGTAACGAAATGAATGTCTAAGTAGGCTAGTATAGTGAAGAACTGTTATACATGTACATGGTGGCCAAAATAAACTAAGCTATTGTATTTTGTCCATATTTTCACCATAGATGTTAAAAGCATTTTATACGTTTTTTTATATAAAAGTTTAAAAACATTTTTTATGTTAAAAAAAATTTTTTTTAATGTTTGTTATGTTTTTAATTTTTTAAAACGTTTTTTAATGTTTTTGTTCAATTCTCAATGTCGCGTTTTTGTTCTTATTAAAAATAAACATACAAAATTACAAATGTGATGCATTTCTCATGGGCAAATTGCGTTTAGTCCTGTTTTCGTTACATAATAACATTCAGTACATTCTGGTCTTCAGTCTTCACAAATGGTAGGTTTTTGTTTTTGTTATTGTGCTGAATGTGCATTTTCAATGTTTTTTTACATGTTTCTGTTCAAAAGTGAAAAAAACATGTTTTTTTATGTTTTTTAAATTGCAAAGTGATGTTTTTAACATCTATGATCTTCACTAAATATTGACCACTTTTCACAATTTTTACCAATAGACCCTACGAAATTTGCTACTCAGTTGTAGATGTATGCACATGTTGCTACACTAACTAGGCCTAGTGGCCTAGTTGGTGGTTACGACTCCGTCGACTAAGGTTGCTTCAGCCAACAAGTGACAACTAACACTCAAAATATCGTGCTAACAAGGCAAAAAGTGCATTTTGGGGCCATATTTGACCCCGCCGTGACCTTAAACCGTGATTTTTTGACCCCAAAATTTGAAACGCATATCCTTGCTCCAAAATCTGTTAGTGGTGAACATTTCGTTAAACTCCGTCAACAAATACTCAAAATATCGTGCTAACAATATTCGGGACTCATGCACGTACGAACACTCTGGAAACAATGCCTCCGGCTATTACGTTGGCGGAGGCATAAAAATGTAAAGTATCAGTCGTATATGCTAAGTGAGTGGCACTAACTAGTATGTGGGTTGTAGTAATCTTCGTGCAGCAGTCTGGCAAGGCCAAGGTCTGCGATCTTCACCGTGTCGTTATCTCCTACGAGGATGTTTGCTGAACGCAGATCACGATGAATATGTCTTTGTTCTTCCACGTATGCCATCCCGTCAGCGATCTGACCATTACGCAAACAAATTACACGTGGCAGGCATGCTTATTGATCAATTAACTTTAGTGTACTGTAGTTTTGCACTGCGTATGTAGTCTACCATTCCCAACGACATTATAAATGCAGCGATTTCTGTCGATTCAGAAATAACGCGTCACTGGTAGATCAGACTTAATGCACTCAAAAGCTAATGCTCAACATCTTTTCGGTTTTATGTCCCGAATAAAATGTCCGTAGTAAGTGAAGTTTATCAAAGTTTACATTCCGGAAACATCGTGGGACTACATCTTTCGGTCTCAAGGCAGCAGACAGAAAAAAGTGCTGGTCATGAAAAAGACTAAGGTCTAAGGTGTAAGGTAGGATTACATTTTGAGTGAGGAGTTTATTTCGAAATCAAGACCAAAGACAAGAACTATGTAATCAAAAGACCAACGCCAAGGCCGCAGTTTTTAGCCGACCGTACTTAAGTAACGGTCGAGCTATTGTCATGGTTGTCGTCGTCTGTCTGTCCGTCCGTCCGTCCGTCTGTAACAAATTTATCGTGGCTAAGCTTTGGGTCGTAAAGAAAAACCTTTGTGCAAGTAATTGGTTATGCGAATTATACTTGGGCATGCAAAATTTCAACGATGTAGTGCAAAAGGAACATTTTTAAATTGAAAGTTAAATGGATGGGGCGCGGTGATAAATTCAATGAAAAACCGGCCATATGTCGGAAACGGTAAGAGACACGGCCAAGGTTACTATTAATCACTAATAGGAAGTGGCATACGCCCTTTCCGACGAAATGAAAATCGTCGACCTTGGATGACCTTGAAAGTCACTGTCAACAAGTACGGCGGGCTATCCTAGCGAGAGCTGGGTTTTTTGTTTTTTGTCTTCGAGGCCAGTTCCTCAAGGACACATCACCGGTAATGACAGCAGCAGTAGCAGTAGTTGTAGTCGTATTAGGCCTGGTATTTGTAGTTGTAGTAGTAACCTGTGCTGAGAAGTTGATGAGCACGGCGAAGTCCAGCTGACTGCCGACGTCCGAGCGTAGATAGTCGTTCAGGGCTCCGTTTGACAACAGTTCCATGATGATGTACATCGGTTCATCGACCGTGCAGACGCCCAGTAGGAGAACAAGGTGTCGGTGACGCAAGCGATGCAATAGCTTAGCCTCGGAGATGAAGTCGTCCTTTGTCATCTGACCCGGCGTCAGCTTTTTCACCGCCACGGCCATGCTGCTTCGCCACGTACCTGGAACAACGACAACACCAGTAGTTGCAGTAGTGGTAGCAGTGGTGGTAGTAACAAACATGTCAGCACGAACCAAGTGGCGATATAATGCCATTTAGTTGCCGAGCGTGCCAAACGTTCAGAGTAAATAAGACCTAGTTTGCATATGGCGCCTCCGTTTTGCTACGCATCCGTAAACGAAAAACCTGCCTCATTTTCTTAACGTTTTAAACACCATAACCTTTGCATTTTGTACTGGTACTGAAATATGCATACCGGTTGTTATTCCTGCCACGAGTTCGAAACAGTTTGCAGTAATTCTTGTCTTTTGCGCCTGTTGTTTTCGAGTTAGGACTAGGAGCCAGCACGTACAGATGGGGTACACAGGCGGACGGGTAATTGGGTAAGTCAGTAATGCGGTCAAAGCGACAAAAGTGTCTATATGTATGCGTTTTAGCGTACAGTTTTCCTGACGATTTACACTGATACTAACTGCGTGCGAAAATGTAAATGTTATAATTTTGTTTCGTTTGCTTGTGACTGTTCTAGTTGACAGCAGCTAGTGATCGCGTGGCCCAGGTCTTGACTTTTTAGGCCGCCCGTACGTAGTAACGGGAGGCCTTATATTTCCGCTTTGTTTTCTACTTTTTGAATGTATTTTTATTTTTCTTCACTTTCCATTTTTTTCTTCGAAACCGGGCAGCAGATAAAAACCAAAAACTGGAGAGAAGGACAAGCCTTACTTGAAATTATATATAAAAAAAGCAATTCATTTAATGTTGTATAAGCGCTGATGTAAAACGGCAAAAATCAAAAAGTATAAGCACGAACATTATGCATTAGCTTAGATATTTATATCTGGCTACCGAG
>Ga0209671_1006731_pt1 | contig 11843 bp, 6 predicted proteins | sample WorMetHERISLAND2_2_FD_187401 | JGI IMG/M metagenome (GOLD analysis project Ga0209671, IMG submission 187401) | Marine gutless worms symbiont microbial communities from Max Planck institute for Marine Microbiology, Germany - Olavius geniculatus... | ecosystem: Host-associated > Annelida >...
GGCGTCCATGACGTAATCACGCCATTAAAATTTGGTGACGATCGGTTCAGGGGTTTTTGGTTGGCTGAGGGTCAAAGTTTGCATTTTCCCATATACTTTGAAGGTCGTCCTTACAACACTCACACTGCCGTGTGAGTGTGATAGAATAGAGTATGATGTAAGCTTATATATAATTATACTTGTAGCCTATGAGAACAAGAGCGTCGTGACACGGTGACTAACCACCACAAAGCATTACAAATTACAATCTTACTGCACCGTATGAAGTCATTGTTAAAATGAATTGAATGAAAATATTGTTGTCGTTCGCATGACACAATGGAGCGTGTTTGCTGTGAGCAGCTTGCAACGCGGACCAGTTTCGCTGTGACAACGGTCAGTGTATTGCGTGGCCGAAGCACTGCGACCTCAGACCGGACTGTCTGGACGGATCTGATGAACGCAACTGTTGTGAGTAAAAGTCACAACTCATTTCTACACCATGTTCCATAAAAACGTGCCACTTTTATTTTTTGAACAGTTTTGTGCAGCACTGAGCGATTTTAATAGTTTTTGGCGTGCAACATCAACAAGAAACTCGACGCAAATGACTGTACTTTTGGCCACCTCACTTTAATACTGTCGCTACACTACCATGTGAAATGCAGGTTGTTGAGCCTGCTGTTTGCGAGTGGTGTCAACGTTTGCCGCTTGCGTTTGCGCTGGAGGAGAACATTTTGAGCACATGCTGTAATAAAGACCGTGTGATGTGACACGTGTGACTTTTTTAGATACAACAGTTGCCAATCGTGTTTGTCGCTTTTCAGTTAATCATTTCTGAGCCGACGCCTGCGCTATTCAGTATGTTGTGAATGGACTAACTTGGACTTTTGCATTTCACAAGGTAGTGTAGCACCAGTATTAAAGTGAAGTGGCCAAAACTACAGTCTTTTGCGTCAAGTTTTTTCTTAATGTCGTGTGTCAAAAATTATTTAAATCGGCAAATGTTTTACGAAGCTGTTCCAAAAATAAAAGTGTCATGTTTTTATGGACCACGGTGTATTAGTTTGTCGATTAGAGGTGGGCTATACGGTCAACAGCTATAGTCAGAGAAAATGTGCGGTAAGAATGTAAGATTGAGTTACCTGAGTGTGTGGCTGACTGGCTAGGATCGTTTTTCAACCGATCGAGGCTAACTGACGACTTGCAACATTTCAGACGTTAAAAACATTTGCGGTGGGAAGTTGATGAACTAAGAGGTTTGTTGCAAAGGAGTTTGATATTTAATAATAAATATGATTATTTTTTACTCTTGAAAACTTAACATAAACGCAGAGTGAAATTTATATTACTAGTGGCGGCCGTAGGTAGGTATGTGCAAATGCAGCTTATTGAGCTCAGTGAGTACTGTATTTTAGTACTGACCTATATGTGCTGGCAGCTTTGTTGGTAGTAAACTGTTGCCAACATCGACAAAGTTACTCTACGTCCAGCCGGGTTAACCTGAGAGATGAGTTAACGTTTGATACTGATTCAGCATTGCATTTTGTTAAGTTTGTCAAATTCAAACAAAGGTAATGGCTACGGACGTGAGTGTACTGGACATCAAAGTTGACTGAGAGGTGCTGGAACAAGTGGATCGGTTTACTTACCTTGGCTCCATTATTACTGCAAATGAAAATTGTGGAGGGGACATAAAGGCTAGAATAAGACTGGCAAATAACGCCGAGGTTCGCAACGGCAAATAACTTGAAATAAGGCATCAACAACAACATGAAATTCGTATAACTAATATGAAAATGAACTGTACCGCAGTCCTAGTTATTAACAACCCCAGTGTAATGTAATGAATGTATGTTTGCGGCTGCTGCAGCTTGTCGAAGTAATGATCACTTTGAATGCGCTAACGGCACGTGTATTCACATGTATCAGCGATGTGATGGTGTACGCCATTGTCCAGACGGAGATGATGAATTGAACTGTACCAGTAAAACAGGTGTGTAATATAATAAGTGCCGCTAGTCATCTGAATAATGGCACTGGCTATTAAAGACAGAAAGTCTAAAGAATCGAACTGTAAAAAGGGTTCGTAAGATTAAGTGTCACCACCCATAACTGGAAATCACTGTCGGTGTTTGAGCCAACAATTGGTCGTTTCAAAACTATTACTTTTGTTTTATAAACAGCACCGTCTTGGGTGAAGCTTTCGTTTGCAACATTGCTTCAACTTGCTCTTTTACGGTTTGCTTTTTTCTTCAGCTAAACATGAAGCTAGTGTCCTATTGGTTAGTGGCTTTGTTACGATACTCGTTGCTGCGCGCATTTGTTTTTGACGATATAAGACTATTCCTGAAAAATAGTTCTTTATAATCATCGGTTTACCGGAAACCATCTGCGCTAGATTACCTGTGCAAGCTAGATTTTGTATGCATTTTTTTGCATGCAGTAAATGCAAAAATTGTAAATAGATTTTGTGGCACTGCCAATCGAAGGTTTAGAGCATGTAGTCATGTGACTGCTATAGGCCTACACAAATAGTAAAAACAGAAAGTGGCGCATAAATAGAACATACATGTTTACGTGGATTGAGCAATTGGGCAGTTTCGGGAACAGTCAGCGTCGATCCTTGCAGTGAAGTTCAGTCAAGTTCAACACTTGAACACAGTGTTCAACATGACCACCTTCCACTGCAATGATCAAACCTAATCGTTTTTACGCGCGAAAGCAGCTACTGCTTTCAGCGCGTCTTAGCCATCGCAATTCTGTCCGTTCGTCTGTCCGTCCGTCTGTCACACGGGTGGATCAGTCAAAAACGATGCAAGCTAGGATTACCAAATTTTCACCATCGGCTGGCGGAAGACTCTAGTTTCAGGAACCGTGAAGCTTTTTCATATATTCGAAGAGGGTCACCCCGAACGAGGGCGCTAAATGAGAGGGGGTGGGCGAAATTTGCGATTTTGGCCAATAAGTCGCTGTATCTCAGTAACGGTGCGAGATAGGGCCTAGGTTATCATTAATCACTAATAGAAAGTCGTACACTGGCTCTCGATTGGCGCGCAATTTAATGACCTTGAATGACTTTGAACGCCAAAATAGGGGGTATGGATTTTTTTTTGCGATTTCGGGCTGCGAGACACATTGCAAGAGCGAATTGCGCTGAAACCAATTGAGATAAACATGGACAAGCTGCATATGAAATTTTCAGCATTGAACGTAAATTTCGACGGTCCAAGTCTCGATTTTCTAGGTTCACGGAAACCTGCGCACGAGGGCATCAAATAGCGGTATCCCCGTAAAAGTCGCAACGAAATGGTTGGAGATAAACTGACAGTTTGCGAACAGGAACTGCTATAGGCTTTCACGCGTTCCGTGAGCATTAGCTCAAATATCTTGTTGAAGAGGCTTTATTGCTCGCTTGATCTAAAGCATGCATGTATCATATTATGATTATATGCGCTACCCTGTATATGAAATAGAAATACGACATAATTGCAGTAATGCTGTGGCAAGCACTAAATTTTCATTTGAGTAAGATAATTATGTTAATTGATGATCACTAAATATTAGCTGAATTTTTCTCCATTATGCACGTATTGCACAATCATGCTAATTTGTATAAATTGCTACAGTGTCATTAGTGAGACTGGTGGGCGGTTCGTCGCCGTACGAAGGACGGCTAGAAGTATATTACAACAGAACCTGGGGAACAGTTTGTGACGATGGCTTTACCAACGTCGATGCCATAGTCGCTTGCTACAGTCTCGGATACGGGTAAGATTACTGCAGTGCGAACAAAGCTTACGAGTATATCGTCAAATAAAATGCATCAGTTATTATTATCAGTTATGCTTTAAATTAGGCATGACATGACACGAAAATGTCAGTAATATAAGAATCGTTTATGCGTTACCACAGGTTAAATGAATCGCCCCTGTTAATTTTGATCTGTATGAAGTAGCTTATAGCTGATGTAACTTACGTTTCGTATTGTGGTGGCATGGTGGCTCAGCTGTTAGGTCGTCGGATTTGAGAACAAAAGGTCCTCGGTTTAATTCCCAGCTAGTGCACTACCAAGTAACAACTTTGGGCAAGTTGTTCACACCTACCTGTCTGTGTAGGTGCAAGTGTCTAGTGGTTGGTGTCGACTCGTAACTTTCATGTTGCGGATCGATTCTCACTGCCGGTCATTTGCAAGCAACCTTAAGCAAGTTGCTCACCTGCTATGTGTTTAGGCCAACTCAGCCTCCTACTCTTCATGGGATGGAAAATAAGTAGTAGCCTACGAGCTACGGGGTAAAGTCTTAGTGTGGCTGATTGGGGCGGTGGTATATCTCCTTGCTGCAAACCGCGGGTCCAGTTGTTCACTGACGCAGGCAATGGATGGCCGCATAGTGCGCTGCGGTATCAATAGCTCATACCAATCAGCTGCCACTTCCGAGATTGTAAAGCAGTTCTGTCCGCGAGTCCATCTCATGTAAGAAGCGCTATATCAAGTACCGGGTTTTACCATTTTTTCGTATTATTTTTGCATGTTAGCATAGTTTAGTTACTATAGCATAATTATTTGTTTTGTTAGGTATGTTGGACGGTTCGTGGGCAACAGATACGGTGCGGGTTCCGGGCCGATATGGCTTGATTATCTGGACTGTACGGGAACAGAGACTCATTTGTTCAACTGTTCTCACTACGGCTGGGGTGAACACTACTGTGTTCATGACGAGGACGTTTCCATCAGTTGCTACAGCAGTGGCTATCGCGGTAATCTAGATAACCTGTGATATTAACTCTGCCTTATTTTTGTTTTTGTTGCTATCGGTAATGCCTAAATGTATGCATTATTTACTAATAAACCATGCATGATGTTGCGACATGTGTCATAGGCCTAATCACTTGCTTAGTTTGCATCTTTGTAGCTTGTTGCCATGTCGTACGACGTCGGAAATCTCTAGTTGCTATTTTTAATCACTTATATTTTCAAAAGTTTGGTGGATAAATGAGTATATAGAGAAAGTGAACAATGATTTTTATAATCGGCATTGGCCATTCGTAATAATTTTTTTTATTGAGTGGTGCTGAAAATTCTAAACATTTTGACATAACACTGCGCATAGTAAACTACAATCTGTACATTGTAACGGCACGGTAGTCGTATATAGCAAGCATGCTTTTTTGGTGTTACTTCTTGTGTTTAATTAAACGACTGTTAAATTTAAACTTTAACGAGAAGGCTGCTTCATACACGTCTTACATGTACTTACAACTTCCACTGCTCAGTTTATAGGCCTACTATCATTTTAGTATTTTTTGTGACATTATGATTGCAGATGCAAAAATAGCTATTATAATAATTTACATTAGTTAAACATTGTCACAACTCAAAGATATGCAAACGTGTAGCTGTAAATTTGGAATTAAACATCAATCAATCAATCAAAAAATAACCACTTACAAAAATGACCAGTGGTGTAGGCCCTACAACAAACGCAAGAGTTAAAATACAATTTAAGGAAAATGTACAAAATGTAAAAACTAGTCAGAAATAAAACTCTCGCTGAAACAATAATGTTTTACAGTTGCGTGTAAATGACAGAGATGTCATGCAACTGTTATCCAAGTTTTTTTATTGAAAATCTATTAGTCAAAAGGTAATTTTGCATAAAGTACAATGCAATCAAGCAACAAGCAGTAAGAAGACTCCGGCATTTTAATCAGGTATCTGATCAACAGTTGCTAGTACTTGGTCGAAAAGACATACATACGTTTTTTGATCGTACTGTTTGCATGTTCTGGGACAAACAGAACAACGGAGACAATGCAAACACGTTATAGAATGTGTTGCAGAATGTGAGCCTGGGTCTATACGATGCAGTGCTGGGCAGTGGTGTGGATCTATTTGTGACGGAATAACTCAGTGTCCGGGTGGAGAGGACGAACTCAACTGTGGTGAGTGGAAATATTCCTCTTATTTTGACAGCAATTTATACCACAGCATCGTGTCAACAGTATTGTAGTGGTATGATAAGTGCGAGGTGGTTTGGTGGTGTATTGGTAGAATATTGGACTTACGATGATGAGGTCGTGGGTTCAACTCCCCGTCGGGTCGCTATCAAGTGGTTACTACTCCAACGGATTTTCCAAGTTTTTTCCAGATCCTGTGGACAAGTAGACCTTCTCAATATTCAACCAACATCTAGGTCAACTTAACCTTTCATTTCTCTGGAATAGGTAACTGTTTAACTAGGATTAAAGTAAAGCGTGTTCACCTGTGTCGGGTTGCAGCTAACACTGTGTGATCCCATACGGCAGGTGACGCTCCGTAGTTTTGTGATGGGTTTTCTATTGAAAACTGCACATCACTTTTTTCTTTATTTTTTACAGTATGCATTGAACTGCTGCAATGCTTTTTTTGCGCTATAACTGCTATATGCTGCATTGATGATGTTGACCATTTAAGCACTATGATAACTAGAAAGCAGTCATAGCCCGCAGGTACCTCCGCCAAGGCAATGTTATTCGCCAGGTGGCGTCACCATCTTCGCTTTGCCAGCGGTTCCCTTATGCCCCCTTTAACGCAATGGTAACGAAAATTTCAAAGTGATCCAGAATCCAGGATTCCCGTCGGATCACACCCAAAATTGAATCACTGGTAGTTTATGCCATGTCCGACATACCATCAAAATTTCAGAAAGATCCGTCCATAACTTTTTGAGTTATCTTGCTGACACACAGACAAACAAACAAACAAACAAACAAAAACCGGCAAAAACATTACCTCCTTGGCGGAGGTAATAATTAAGATATTCTCTACACAAAGCATAACTTGGTGGCCTGGCGTAGCGGTAACGCGTTTTGTCCGATTAACGAAGTTGCTCTACATCGGGCCGGCTTAGTACTTGGACGGGTGATTGCCTGCGGGCAGATAAACCATTTCGGTACGTAACTAGCCGTTGAGTTCAACTCAGTCTTTCATCTCTTCGGGGTAGTTAGATCGAGTACCAGCCTATCTGGCTGGGATTAAGGCGGGGCATGTTCATCTGTGTAATTTCATACGGCAAGTGACGTTCCGTAGTTCTGAGATGGACTTTCCATAAAGAGCTATAACGCCACCTTTAACCTTTAATCTTTTAACTTGAGGTCATCGTGTTCAGCGTTTTTTTCTTTTCGGGCACTGGCCTGTGTGCAGATACACTTGGTGGCACGACGGTGTGCGGCTGGATCTGAACGAAGAATTCGTGCGTCCAATTCGTCCACTGCGCACTGACGGCGACATACAGATCAGTCTAGAATCCATCCTCGCCGAGGGCACCTACCAGTGCGAGGCCAGCAACCAGTACGGTGCGTATTATACCCCGTTTACACTACGAAGCTGGCTCATCGAGCGCTCGTCGAGCACTCATCGAGTCCACATCGAGCTGGTTTCATGAGTGCTTGATGAGCGTTGTCGATGCAGCTCGCTGAGTGCATGAGTTCCAAACATGTTTAATATTGCAAGCATTTTTCGAGCTGTCTCGACCGACAAGCGCAGTGAAGCGCTCGACAAGCCAGCTTGTCAAGTCAGCTCGTCGAACCAGCTTCGTGTAAACGGGGTAGTCTATTAGTAGGCCTAAAGCACTGATGGAGTGGGTGAGTGAGTAGGCAGTAGAAGCTTATGCCACTTCAGACAGTACTTAAATCACGTTCAGATCACACAGACTACACCGTCGTTTGCTTTATGACGCACGACTGCAGCCCGCTAGTTACGTAAACAGTACCAGTGCAAGCTGAGTGTGATTTAAAATTCGGCATTGCATTTACTTTAGGGCCAGAATATTTCTCCGGCAGTCGGATGAATTGCCTAGCGGCTATTCGTACGGCTGCCGTAACAGTAGTCAGTGCCAAAAACAGCTTGACAATAAAACAGTAGTGCATTATGTAGACATTACAGCATTATATAGACATTATCGGCTTATAATTTTGACGTTCTGTGCTATATAACTTTACGTTTCACTTACTTATTTTACTTAGTAAAACCTGACAAGTAAGGCAACAGAAAGGTGCACTGTTAGCTGAGCTTTTTGTTCACTTCTCCGGTGTGAATTGGGTAATGGGTATAATGTGACAATGCACTTATTGCAGGCACGGCGATATCTCGCACAGTGACATTACGTCAGGCCAAACAACCGACAGAAGGATCTTCATTACAGGTAGGCCTACTACTAGGCCCTCTACTACTACTACTACTACACGTCTATATACAGGATGCAGCAAAATAAAACATTCTTTAATAAATTTATAGCTCAGTTGTAGCTAAAGATAATGACATACCCTTGTGCCACTATTATGTGAATAGAAACACCTAATTTCTGTGCAAACCTTTACGCAAAAAGATTAAATAGTTGCTCAGAAAATGACAAAAAGGTTTAGCGGATGCTTTTATGATGCACACTGTAGGTGAGGCAGAGGACTGTTATAGAGGGTGAGTCGTTTAGCATAACCCGGCATCGAGCGCCTTGGTATCCGCGACCTCTGTACGAGTGGAAGACTGGACGCCTCCAGGACAAAGAACAGGCTGAATATTTGCTCAGCCAACGCGTGCAGCTCGACTCATACACTGGTGTGTTCAGCATCATTATGATGATGCCGATCGTAAATAATAATAAATTTAAATGTCTGGACTTATCTGGTAATGCAGAAGTCGTCTTGAATGCTATAGGTGGGATCTGCCTGAAACCCTATTGGGGAAGCTTAAAGCCAGTAGCGTAACTACTGACCCTGCAGACTCCGCAGTGCGGGGGGCGGGTCTAAAGGGTCCAAAATTATGGAGTTTTTTTCGCACAGCAAAAACATGAAATTTGCTGCAACCAAATGCGGTTTCTGGAGCGCTAAAATGCTTTGAAAACGTTTTCGGCCAGGGCTCCGCCCGAGCCCTGGTGGGGAAGCTCACAGCGCTCCCCCAGACGTCCTAACTGCATTGAAAGGGCCTATTTGTATGGGAAGGGAGCGTATTGAAAGATCAAAAGGTGGTAATATAGCTTTTAATTGAAAGCCCATCTCAGAGCTACGGAGCATCACCTGCCGTATGGGATCACACAGTTTTACCTGTCACCCGACACAGGTGAACGCGCCTCGCCTTAACCCCAGCCAGTATTAGGAGAAAAGAAAGGAACAGAAGGAAAGGGGAGAAGAATAGGAGATGATGGTGGGAGGGGAGAAAGCGTGAAGGAAGGGAAAATAAAGGGGAGGGGCCCTGGATGATTTTCTTGCAGAGGGGGCAAAATTTGAAGTTACGCCACTGCTTAAAGCGCTCCCATTAACCTTCTGGCTGGATTTGAGGGGCTTACATTTAAGAGGAGAAAGGGTATGTTCCCTAATCGTGAAGAAAGATTGACGCATTCGGGCTGTTATAACAGTGGTTAATGGCAAGTGATCTGCACTTTGAGTACCCTCTCGCCGTGAAAAGGGTAAGTGGTATAGCTTTTTGTAAGAAACTCATCTCAGAGCTACGAAGCTTTGCTTACCATATGGGATCACACAGTGTTACCTGCCACCCGACACAAGTGAACGCGCTCCGCCTTAACCCCAGCCAATCAGGCCGGTACTCGATTTACCTACCCCGCGGGAATAAAAGGCTGAGTTGACCATGGTGCTGGTTATAATACCGAAATGGTTTACCTGTTCGCAGACGGTCACCCATCCAAGTAGTAACTGCTTGAATTGATAGCGACCTGACCGGAAGTCGAACTCACGACCTCGCAATCGCAAGTCTTACATTCTACCCGTTACGTTATGTAGCCACTTTGATCTACTACTACTACAACTACTACTACACGTACTACTACTACTACATGTACTATAGATGTAAAACATTTTTTTTGTTTTTTAATAAAAGTTTGTAAAAACATGTTTTAATGTTTGTAAAAAAATTGTTTTAATGTTTTTATGCTTTTTATTTTTAAAAATGTTTTTGTGCTTTTTAATGTCGTGTTTTTCGTTCTGTTAAAACATAAATGTACAAAGTTACAAATATGATTTATTTTTCATGGGCAAATTGCGTTCAGCTGTTTTTGATCTGTACATTTAGTAACCTACATTCCGGTTTTTAGTCTTTACAAATGGTAGGTTTTTGTTTTTAATTATCTGAGTTAGATATTTTTGCGTGTATAATGGCAAAAAAGTAGCGCTTGGAAACATCTAAAGTTTAATGTTTTTATGCACGTTTTTATAATGTTGTTTATTACAGTGAAAAAACATGTTTTTATATTTTTTTTAATTTGCAAATCAGTGTTTTTAACATCTATGACATGTACTGCTATAACATCTGTGATATGGCAGGTGACCTGCACTTTGCCTATGCTCGGCTGAGTGATCAACTTTCTAGCGACAAAGTGTACAAATGCGTCGTCTTTAACCCACACCTTGATCTACGCGCTGGAGGCAGCTATACCAGAGTTACCGTTCGCAGACCAGGTATATACGCCACTATGACTACCCCAGTGTAATTCGGTGACATCATCGGTCACTTGACCTCTGTACTCGCAATTCCTGTCACAGATTCTTAATTGAAATCGTCACTGGGGAGAAGGGGAGGAGAGTTAGCGATGTTTCACGTCGGGGAAGGGTTGCCCTCTAGTCGCGGAATTTGGCTATTTTCGTCGGGGTCAGATCAGTTCTGCCAGGTGTATTCGTACCCAAATAGTCGTTAAGATTTGACCATTTTTCCTTACGTTACAGTCGATTATGTCGGGGACAGTGTTTGAATTCTGAAAAATTAGCTGGGGGGTTAAACTTTTCAACGGTTGGTACCCGACCAAAATTGCGATGTAAATCCTATGTATATAGTATATAGTTGATCCCCCTAGAACATAATTTGACAGTGTTAGGAGGGTTGAGAAAAAGGTTGGGGCGTAGTTGGGGGGTTTAACCCCCAAACCCCCGGCAATTCAAACACTGGTCGGGGATGATTTTAGAGGCACATTGTGTAAAAATGTACGTGGTGTATATAGCATGCAGGGTTGCAGGAGTATTTGATTTACGGAGCGTAACCTGCCATATGGGATCACACAGTGTTACCTTCCACTTGACATAAGTGAACGAGCTTCGCCTTAACTCCAGCCAGCCAGATCGGTGATCAATTTATTTATGCCGCAACGGGATGAAAAGCTGAGTTGACCTTGGTGTTTGTTGCATACCTATATGGTTTACCTGGCCGCAGACAGTCACCCATCCAAGTAGTAAAAACTTGATAGCGACCTCACCGGGAATCAAACCCACGACCTAGCGATCGCAAATCTGACACCCAGTTGTTAATTACGCCACCAAGCCAAACTACCACTACTACCACTACTATTGCCACAGTGTACGTCTGGTGTATACAGTTGGTGGAGTGGTACGGCGCTTTGCTCCGCGTGTTGCGTTTTCGACGGAGTCGCCTCACGTAGCGCTGGAAGGGCAGAACACCACTCTGAGATGCTTCTTCTATGGAAAGTAAGCTAACACCTTGCTACTACCACTATTAAACTAGCCTACTATTACTACTACAACTATACTAGCCGCTATTACTAGGCCTACTAATTTTCCGTGGCCCAAACATGGAAAAAATTATGAGGCACTTGATTTGTTTTTCTCCCTTCTCTTCCCCTATCTTTTTCTTTTTACTTCTTTTTCCATCTTTTCGTGTTTTCCCCTTACCGGAGTCCCACCCCTAATTCTGCTAAGAAGTCTGGGGGTCTCTCGAGTCGTTTGACGTCGTGCTATCAACATAGCTATCCGCATGTCGTATTTTTCTGAACACAGTGTAATGTTTCCAGTTTTTTCCTTTCATTCTTTTCCTATGTTTAGCATGTATTTTCTGTGTTCCTTTTGTCTATCTTAGTAATGTTTGTAGT
>Ga0209671_1006732_pt1 | contig 11842 bp, 13 predicted proteins | sample WorMetHERISLAND2_2_FD_187401 | JGI IMG/M metagenome (GOLD analysis project Ga0209671, IMG submission 187401) | Marine gutless worms symbiont microbial communities from Max Planck institute for Marine Microbiology, Germany - Olavius geniculatus... | ecosystem: Host-associated > Annelida >...
GTAAAAAAAGTCAAATTTTCTGGAAATTTTGCTGCGGTGGATATTTTGCTGAGCTATCATAACATTTAGCATTTGCGTCAATTGACGCTCTCGGCTGTTCTAGTGTTAAGTAGGTACTTAGACCGAAGTTTAGGCTCAGCGAAAGTCTCAGCGAAAGTCTAAGTCAAAAAGTGAAGTCGCTCGTTGTTTATTTGTTACACTGTTGTAGCCTAATATGTGGTAATCTTTTTTATTCTTAATTGGTGTATATAGTAGGGTTCGACTAAACACTGCACCAGACCAGCAAACCACTAAAAACGACCGCACAGGACACACAAACCATCGAAAATGACTGCAGTAGACCCTAAATAATTAAATAACACAAACCCTGACCCTAGCTCTATATCTTTCTGTGAGTGAGTGTCTCATGACCTGTATGCTCTGGACACTTGGGAAAGCCATCCCCTCGATCAGCGGTTTGCAGGTTTGATGCAGTCTGGTGCGCTGTTTCATTTGACCGGTACCAGTATATAGAATATATGAGCACCTTTATTCGCAAATAGCAGATACAATGCAGTACATATAATATACAAGAGATAAAATACAGTAAAAAACACGAAAAACCGACAGACAGACAGACAGAAAGTGTACAAATAAAAACAGCAGTTAGTTCATTTTTGATCTAAAATCGACATAAATTTTTTCAGCTGTATGAACTGCAAAAACTGACATCATGCAACTGTCATATAGGCTGCCAGTCAACAAAAAGGCACAAAACAACTTATGCAGCACATAATTATTATTAAGAAATATGCGCCTATAAAACTTAACTTTGCGTAGTAAAATTAAATGTTTCACGTCAAGTCTGCCACAACCATTAATTACAGCTCGAACGGACTCCCATTTATTATAAGAAAATATTCTGCGGAAGACCATATTCCAGCAGACATTCAACTCTGTGGTCTGCTTCGCACTCATATGTAAAGCAGGAGCTGCATACATGAGAACAGGTAGGCTGTATGCCTCTGGCAGTGACAACAGAGCTATTTCGTTTAGTCCATTAGCGATTTGCACGCTGCATAAAATAAACATTTCATGGGATCAACATCAAAACACAGACTTTTCCTGAAGCAGTATGTACACCCATATATTTAACTGTCTGAGACCAGAGTATGTGAGTGTCACCTAAATATATATTGTGCAGCTTTACAGCAGCTGCTTTACCAACCACCATACAGTGCAATTTGCTACAGATGAACTGAAGAGATAGATCATCAGCAGTATGGGAGCATATATCGAGCGTAAGCTGAAGACCTTTAATTGAAGGGCACATAAGTAAAACATGTCTGCATAAAGTAGACATCCATAAAACATTTTTAAAATATGATCCAATGTCACTTTTTCTAAGATTTACAATAAAAGCATTCATAAAAACATTAAATATATACCGGTAATCTTTTGTGAGTTAACAGTCTAAACTGGAGTATTACTGTAATGTGTTTGGGAACAGCAGTGGTATGGGAGATGGGTAATTGACAGAAATATTTTGAACACTGAATACTCCCTGGTACCACTATTCTTTGTCAGTTTTGTTGTTTGCAAGGGCATCCCAGGCCAACTCAGCCTGGCCATCTCTGCAGGGGTCTTCTTCTTCGTAATACTTGCTAACTTTTGTGCATGCTGAAGGCTCTAGCACGAGTATGCGACTATGTGCAATGACTACCAGCAAAATGCTAAGATGTAAGCAGGCACACCTCGTAATGCTGTATACGTGGTCTTGCAGTGTAAACTGGTGTCTGGCTGAAAGGTAATGAAATGAAGGTCAGTGCCACCCTATAGGCCTTCAGGTTATGTTTGTATGTAATGCCATAAAATGCAGAGAGGGTATGCTACTTTTACGATGGTTTGGAAGACTGTTCCTAGTGAAATGGTTGACATGTCCAAATACACATCTTCTACCTTCCATTTAGTAATAGTGTCTTGCATGTAGCCTACAGGGTGCGGCAAAAAAGTGGACCCCTAAAGTTTTACGCTGTTTTCTCAGCAACCGTTTGGAATTTTAATTTGAAATTTTACAGATTTATTTCCATCTACATCTAAATGCCAAGTAAAATTTGATTCTGTTGAAAAACGACAAAGTTACAGACTTTTTAACATGACCGCCTATCAGTTTTTTAGCATTCAACAATGTTCCGGCTACAACACCAATTTAATAACATCTTTGAAACAACACAGTTAAATAATGATCAGATGCCAGAATTCCATTGTCACTGCGAATGTTCGAAGTGTTCACCACCAGCTCCAAGCTACATCACCAGTCTCCAGTCGCCTTATTTGAGAAATCTTTTACAGCCTTGTCGATCGGTCCCTGTGACAGGTTGCCCCAGATAACCTGAAGCGCTTTCTTGAGTTTGGCGCTTGTTTTCAGCTCTGTTTTAAGCGTGCAGTAAGCCTCCAACATTGCACCGCATACGTGATAGTCCATTGGGTTTATATTTAAGGAATTTGGAGGCCATTGGTCTTTTGTGATGATATCTGGACAGCTGGCCAGCAGCCAGTTCTGTGCGCTGCTGCGTTTGCAGTGCGCGCTGTGTGTGCTGATGCGCCGTCGTGCTGGAAGATGAATCCAGTGGGCAGCCGGCGATTGCTTTAAAGGAACGATAATTTAGTGATAACTTATAAGCAATATAAATTGCTGTTCATCAAAACGTCACTATGACGTCACTGGCAGTAACGTGTAACCAGTTTTTGAAAATTAAATAGCATTTTTAGCATGAACATTTTTGAATGCTGAAAAATCGGCAGGCAGTCTTGTTAAAAAGTCTATAACTTCATCGTTTTTCAACAGAATCATATTTTACTTGACAGTTAGATGTAGAAGGTTTCAATGAATATAGCTGTAAAATTTCATAATAAAATCCAAAACGTTTGCTGAGAAAACGGCAAAAACTTCAGGGGTTCACTTTTTTCTGCCGCACCCTGTACATCTATACTGCAACTATCATTAGTTGGTGTGTGGTTTTTTAGATGAAGTGACCAAAGGCTGGGAAATTGGTATTGCGACAATGGCTCGAGGTGAAGTGGCTCGACTTCGTTGTGTTGCCAGCTACGCCTATAGCGAATCAGGATTACAACCTAAAGTTTCATCCAATGCTGTTCTATTATTTGATGTGGAAATGATTGACTTTAAAGGTGGGTTTTGAATCTTGAATATTTTTTTGCTTTGATGTCACTACTAGTTAGGCCAAACTATCATAAGGCGTTATCATTTTGACTCACGTTTCAATTGTGATTTGGTTTCACACACTAATCTATAGCTTAACGTTGCTTATACTTTTCTGCTTTTCTCATTCGACTGTTCTGTTTGGCAAGTTTTTCGGAGACTGTCAGTAGAGCTTGTTGTGGCTGGCAGGTTTTGATGTGTCGGACGATCATGATGGAACACTGTTTAAAAGCCGCATTGTACAAGGTGCCGAGTTCGGCTCACCAAATGAGGCTTCATTTTGTGAAAGTAAGTTTTAAGTGTAATTTGTTTTTACAACTGTATGTGCATAATAACCTGCTGTGTTTTAACTTGAATACCTGATAGAAAGATTAAATTAAGTTGATCACATATTACCCAGGCCTAGGGATACAGTCTTTAAGACAGAGAGAGATAGAGGTGGGGAGAGAGAGGGGTGGGGAGGTCACAGAATAGAAACATATCTCCAACAAGGCAGCATAGAGAAAAAAAGTGAAATAAATCAGGTGTTGTAAAGATGTATGCCCACAACACAGTTTATGCTCACTGCATTGCAGACTCTAACCATCTAACCATCCGTGTTTTTATTGATTTTGTGAATCTGTCATTTTGCAATGCTTCAGTACTGGTGGTTAAGTGTGGCCTGTAGAATATGTGCCACAACAGTTGCCAAAAGTTTGTTTTTGTCCATCAGTCTGCTCTGGATTAACCACAGTGTGTTCATAAAATCACATGAAAATGATTGTATCTCATTTTTTATTGCAGCACGAAATTTATCTTTATTGCAGGATGCTAAATAATGTAGATTTGCGATGTGACATGGCAGCACTGATTGCTACTGATTTTATTGTTGTGGCATTATGTAGATGTGTTTTCACGGATGACTGAATTTGGGACTGGTTGATGAGATGATGACAGTTTGCTGCTGTGATTTTAGTTCATGTGAAGGGGAAGTACTGTGGCCGAGTGTTTGAGGATCGTGATGTCGGCTTCATACTTGGTGAGGGGTCAGAGGTCGGAGTGGTTGAGGGTGTTGAATTGGGTCTCCGTCGGTTTACACGCAATGAAAGGGCAAGACTTCGCGTGACCTCACAGCTAGCATATGGCCACGAGGGCTGTCCAAAGTACGACATTCCAGCTGACGCTGACTTAGACTATGAAGTTGAACTGCAAGATTTTGTCAAGGTGTATTGTCATCATGATAGTAATAAATTATTTGTACTGCACCATTTACAATAAGTTTAGCAGTACATTACAGTGTTTGTGTTGATTTGGATGAAAACTGTTGAAAACTGTAGGTTAAAAGCAATGTTAGAATAGTGTGCTTGAAGCTGGCACTTAAAGCTCTATGAAGTTGCTAGCTACAGCTCTCAGTTCATGTGGAAGAGTGTTCTGCACTGCTGGTCCGGTGTGTGCGAAAGATAGTAGCACATGGCATGCACTGCATGATTCTTTTTATGTCAATGCTAACTACTATTACCATTAGTTGAGTTTTGCAGTTTTCGTGGTTTTTCTGATTTACTATAATACTGTTTGAAATTGATTGATTAATTGCAGTTAATTTTTGGAGATAAGCAATTAAAATTTTTACTGCCTGCAGAAAAGATGACAGTATTGTTTTCATCAGTAAGTTTTTTCTCTGACAACACGATAACTCATGAACTGCTGCACTCATCTTGATGAAAGTTTGCATTTTGATGACCTCTAAAAGCCTATTGAATATCAAGGTCATAGGTCAAAGGTCAAGGTCACATGGGTTTTTAAAAATACTGCTGCTACCCATGAGCAGTCTTGTTAAGGCTTGAGCAAGGCTCGACAGTTTTGTTTTAATTAGTACCTGTTTTTGCATGTTGATTTAGGGCAAGGAGTTTTGGGATCTGGATTCTGCTGAGAAGATTCGATACTCGCAGATAGCAAAGGACAAAGGGGGCGATTATTTCAAGGTTATTTGTTTTTTATCTGCTTTGTGTTTGACAGTATTTTTTGTTATTTTGTTTTATTGAAATGTTCACAGTAAACATACAATGATGCTATTCTTCACCAACGAGTTTGTTTGAATTATAAATGAACTAATAACGTGGCAGGCACATGGCAGGTGACGATGCATAGCTCCGAGACAGGTTTGTGAAGTGTACGCAAACCCACCATGGTCTGGAGTGGGATAAGTGAGTGTTGAACGAGCTTATACATTTCAGACCGTGCTTTGAATCACTTATTCCCCATTGGCCAACAGTCAGACATGTAACCAGACTTTCCCCAGATTTGATCACGTATAATTGCATTGATGGGTTATCGACACGTTACCTCACTATAGACATCATGGTAGATGTAGACATACGGGTGTCCTGCAGTGTGAAATAAGACTGTACTGCGCATTCTTATATAGGTACAGGTCCGCTATTTTGAAGGTCCGCTATTCCGAAAGTCCACTGTGCAGATACGCGCCACAGTGCTAACGTCTGGGTTAAGGTTAGGGTTAGGGTTAGGGTTGGGGTTAGGCTTAGGGTTAGTGGGAATAGTAGACTTTCAGAATAGCGGACCTTTGGAATAGCAGACCTGAATCCTTATATAGATGGGTGATCATTGGCAGACAGGTGAATCATCTTGATATGTAACCAGCCACTTAGGTCAACTCAAGCCCATTGAGTACCAGTGAAACTCAGTGTGTAAACGGACACCATGCGATGCACTAACTGTGTATCTGTTGCCTCGCAGTGTAAACTGGTGTCTGGCTGGGGTTAAGGAAATGGAGATCAGCGCTGCCCTATGGCTTGGGGAAGAGCAGGGCTATTATATATGCACTTTTGAACGTTGTTGACAGGTTGGTAAGTACAAACTGGCCAAGTTTCAGTACAGTCGTGTGGTGGAGTTTCTCCAGTTCTCTGACACACTGGAAGGTGAGTACGGCACTGAGCGGAACCGACTCCTGCTAGCGGCACACCTTAATATGGCACTGTGTCATTTGAAGCTGTCAAACAATGTGGCGGCACGTGAGTCGGCTGGACGAGCCATTGAACTTGACAGCAAGAATGAGAAGGCGCTCTTCCGTCACGGAATGGTAGGATCTGTTGCTGTTTTGTTCTTGCTTAATACACTCGACTCCTTCTTTCTTAACCTTTATTCCTCATCAAGAAAATGATGATGCATTTCTATTTGACTCTGTCATGCACCATGGCCATTGCTTCAGCAAAATGTAAGGTAAAGGGGGAGAATATGAACACCTTAAGTGAGATAATGTTTATTGCAGTGATACATAATCGCATAGCATGGCAATGCGTTTTGGATGTTGGATTTATAAAAGGTTTATCACTGACGACTGGAAATATAATAGAAATGTGTTAAAATCTTAGAAAAATGAGTGTTTGAAAAAAAGCATTAAAGTGTTCATATTCCCGGCATGGATGGTAATATGAACACACTGTGTGGGTAATATGAACAGGGTGTGTTCATACTATACACCAAGCCGTTAAAATCGAACTGTTCATATTACCCTAAGCATAAATCACAAGCATGTGATAAGCTAGAAAATTTACAACAAAGCCTAAACGTATAAACGTGTTAGTATTGCAAAAACACAGCTACATGTATAAGACCTGTTCATATTACCCGCAACTGTTAATATTACTGTTCATATTACCCCACTACTGTATTTTCAATGTCATGTTCATATTCCCTATCCTACTAGTACTCAACAAATTTGCTGCTACGCTGATAATACAGCACTAACTGTCACCATTATTGCTGTATGACGTAACTAGACAGATTAGTAAGCTGTATAAATCAAGATAGAGTGCCATTCGTGACGTCGTGCAAAATTAGCAACGTTTAATTCAAACGTAGAATTGATAAGAAAATTCACGAAAACAAAATCACAGAAGGTTGGCCCTGATACAAAAAAAGTTGCGTGCAAAATTTTTACTTTTATATCCGCAGCACATCAAACACGACGGCAACAGTGCGTCACAAGTATAAATACAATATACACAAAAGGACTAAAAAATATCATAGATAGAAAAAACATATTCATATTACCCCCTTTTACTCTACTTTATCATCGCGAACCGTAGGCTGAGATCGCTGGTTTCAAAATTTGTTCGTTTGAAAAATCGAAAGTTTTTGTTTTTATTAATTTTCGTAAAAATGCGACGACATCGGTTCCTGTTTGAGGGCTGTTTAGCATAAGTCTGCTAAGCCAAAGCAGCTGCTTGAACTCGAAATCACTGTGACCGTCTTGATAACAGTGGTCTGTCGAAAATTATTCTGACGCTGAAAATTACTCAAATTCTTATAGCACTGCATGAGAATGTAATACGAAAGTCTTTTACGGCGTGCTGTTAAACCAGGCTTGCCGTGGATATGAAATTTTCCATCTATATCCATATCCACAGACGCTTATCCTGCGTACACGTGGCCCTCAAATTTCCGCAATGTGCAAAAATGAACATAATTTTATTGATGCTGTTTTGGCCGACCGTCAAGTCGAGCTATGGTACGATATGTCGTCTGTTTGTCATCTGTCCGTCCGTAACGCATGCATTGTTGCTAAACGGTACGTCGTAAGAAATCGGCGATGGTACAGTTGGATAGGGCGATGACAACTTTTTATACACTGCCAAAAGTAAGCATGTTTCTATCTGCAGCGGTTTGGCCGCAATTTTGAATGCAATATTGTGGCCTGCAGCCGTCACCTACCTGCGCCAAATTACCGTATCACATCCTGGTGTATATTTTCGTAGAATTTGATATAGCAGCGTCAACGTAGCGTGTATAAGAGTGCAGTCACTCTGGAAAATCGCCTTCTTTCCGCGACCCAAACTCAGACGTTGGCCTTCAAATATAGGCGGTACTGTTGGCGCACCCCAGCAACAGCTGAGATTCTTGTTTTCCTAGACACAGGTTGCATTAATGTACGCCTAGGCTACATGCATAGGGTAAAGTAAATGCTTTTAGAAAACACATGGTTTGTACTGTCTACTAGCATTCAATATGTTAGTAAGCAAAAAAGTGTAATTTTGTTACCATTTGACAAAAAAATACAAATAAACTCACAATTAGATAGATCTTGTGTCGCTCAACAAACAACATTAAAGGACGGAAGATTAAAATCTGTTGCTGATATAATGCTAATAACTTAATTTGGGCTAACAAAATAATGACATAGCCTACTGATGTCACTAATTATTAATTTGACTCAATAGCATAAATAAACGAGAAAATGGAGAGTAAGAACGACAGACAGGGAAATATTATAGAGGGACATAGCACATAAGTAGTCAGTTTAATTAGCAGGTGTGTTAGCATAATATCCATGGATATATCCACAGGATGGCTTAAGTCTGATATCCACACACGGATATATCCATGGATATATCCATGGATATCCATATCCACGGCAAGCCTGTGTTAAACCCATTTATCACAGTGAAGCCGAGTTTTCATCTTACGCAATGCCCGGCCCTTGCGTACTTTTTCGACGCAGGTGACGCAAACAAAGTGAGCAACGAACGCAATAAACGTAAAAGATGCAAAAGCAAATAGGCAAGGATGAAAGCGATTGTGTTGCGAACTTTGCGTGCGTTGCACTGTATGATAAAAGCGCCTCAATTATGGAAACATTTTCTAGTTATGCTCAATGTCCCCGGGGATGATTGCGGTAGATCGCAGGGCACAGAGGGCAGATTGCATGCTGCAGATATTTCCAGGACAGTCGATGCCTTCCGTCGACGAACTGAATCTGAACATGTACAAAGGCGAGATCACAGCATTTCTTGGTCATAACGGCGCCGGCAAAACGACCACCATGTTTATGCTTACAGGTGGTTGCTTCTTTTTTGTGTAAACGATCTTTCGAAGTTTTTTCGCATTTACTACGCAAATGCTCGGCATTTTTGATGTGAAATTGCTCGCACTTATAAATTGTAGTTGCCTTTTTTTGATATATAGCATTGCAATGTTGTTGTAACATTCATGTTATGTGATCTGATTGTGTGGATTACTTGTTTACTTACTCACTCGTTTACTTACTTACTTGGCAGTTTCCTTTGTGGACAGTTGAACACTTGTTTATAGTCCATTGTCAAACGGTTGATAGGGTTTCTGCCGCCAACGTCTGGCACAGCGTGGATCAACGGACTTGACATCACTCTCGACATGGAAAAGATTCGCAAGAGTCTGGGACTGTGTCCGCAGCACGACATCCTCTTCGACTCGCTGACCGTTTCTGAACATCTATCTTTTTACGCTCAGGTTATTCCACGCGTCTCCATACATTTGTCTTTCAATAAAGTGGACACTTTTGATGCCTTAAAATGTGGCAGCTTTATGGCAGCCCAACTCGGAGCTACAGACCTGCCGTATGAGATGTTGTTAGCAATACGTGCATGGTGTGAGTAACTGGACGTGGGAAAAGTGCTGCAAAAAGTGAAGGAATTGTCTGGAATATAGTGTTATGACAGTGGTTAGTTGTTTTAAATGACCGGTTATTATTGTATTTCACACAATCCAGTCTATTCGTCTGTTCTGATTAAGTCAGTAAGCGAGACTTATAAAATTTTTTAAAAACACAATAAAAATGTACACGGAGACAAAACAGAACGGAACGTATGAAAATCGTGTTTTAGTACGTTATATGGGCGATTTGTTACTAAACTGTAGATGATTAAATTGGGTGCTATACGGTGGGACGTTCGTTGCCGCAACTGCCGACGCAACCGGTTGCGGCGACTATCGCCCCGTGTATACACTGCATCAGAGGTGATTCTGACGATCAGTGACGTGTACGGCAGTTGAAAGGTCACCCGGTGAAGAAGCTGAAAGAGGAAGTGAATCGGATGATTGGAGTGCTGCGATTGGAAGCGAAACGAGACGTCTATTCGTCCCGTCTTTCTGGGGGAATGAAGCGAAAACTCTCTGTCGGAATTGCGCTCATTTCCGGCTCCAAAGTAGGTAGCTGGCTAATGAAAATATTAAGCGATATGAGCGCTATAATTATTGTTTTCGGTCCGCTGTCTTTTCTGTTTTTGCACGTAAAGAAAAGGAAAACGGTAACGAAATTTATTGGTATCATTATAGTATTATTACGCGGCCGTTCCAGTAGGCCGCATTGCGGGGTTTGCCCGTCTGTTCGTCTGTCTGTTTGTCTATCTCGTACGGTCTACTAACTTGAAAACTAAAATGGCGTAAACATTCCCCAGGGCAGCAGCAACAAGTGCGCTAATTTTGTTTTTGTCCAAAAGGTCAAAGGTCATGCAGGGTTGAGGTTAGGGTTGTGCATCTCTAGGCGGGTGTCCACCTAATTAACATGTCGACGCAGAACGGACACATTTTAATGCGGAATAGTTCTTGCAGCGCAAGCGTTTCCAGCTATTTCTACACATTCTCCGTAGCGTGGTCTGTCTCTCTGTCGTCTGTCACGTTTGTGATCCTGCTTAAACATTTTGACAAATTTTTCACGTACGACTTTGGAGTCTGATGACGCACTGTGTTAGATTGTGTCCCTGGTTCCCAGGACATGGGGAAATTTGGAGTCGCCAATATATGCAAATTTCAGTCAAACCGAAAGCTGAAGTAGCAGCGATTTCGTCTTTTGTCACATTACTTGGGTCTTTGTTATGCGCGTTCAGTTTGTGATTCTGGATGAGCCCACATCAGGCATGGATCCGGAGTCTCGGCGTCAGACGTGGGACATACTGCAACAGGAGCGCCATGACAGGACGATGATATTGTCCACTCACTTCATGGACGAGGCCGACCTACTTGGAGACCGCATTGCCATACTGGCCAGCGGGCGCCTTCAGTGCTTCGGCAGCCCCATGTTCCTCAAGAAGAAATACGGTGATCATCCCTCATGTTTGCTTGTTATTTAATATTTCAATAAAGTCCTAGTGAGTGAATAAGGATTCCTATAGCCGGCGCATTTTAAGCGAGAGTCACAGTGCGCCGCAGCCTAGAAGTACAAATTGTTTCACAGCCGCTGTGACGGTGTCCGGGGCACAGACAGGTCCAATGACCTGAGATGTCGACGTCCTACCTCCGTGACGAGTTAGCAGTCGTCCGACAGATACGGCGGAGCAAGGCCGTGTAGTGTGACTTGTAAACGAGCGCCTGTGTTCTCAGCATGTTAGATAAGTTATTGCAGGCTTCCAACGAGCCACATCCGCTGGACAGTAGTGATAAAAGTTTAATTAGTTCATTAGTAATGCCGGGTCTGCGACCCATTGTTTGCTTCAACATTAATTAATCACCTGTAATTAGATAATGATTGATTTGTTTGTTTGATTTTTTTCAACAATTGATTAATTGATCAAGTCAGTCGTCAGTCAACCAATTAATCCAGGAATTATTGATCAAAATATAATCAGTCGTTAGTTAATTAATTTGAAGAAGCCATTGACTAGATATCACACTGAAGTAAAATATACGAAAAGTAGGCCCTAAGTAAATAATAATTTATTTACAGGGTGGCCTCCGAAAAAATAAGTTATTGCACTTTGACCATAACGTCACTACACTGTGTCTCAAAAAAAAACCGGACCCCTATTACGTTTTGAAATAACTCCAACAAACTGTGCCTAGTAATAATAATGATTAGCTGAGAAAATCGTCAAAAGGTACTCAATATCG
>Ga0209671_1006733_pt1 | contig 11841 bp, 11 predicted proteins | sample WorMetHERISLAND2_2_FD_187401 | JGI IMG/M metagenome (GOLD analysis project Ga0209671, IMG submission 187401) | Marine gutless worms symbiont microbial communities from Max Planck institute for Marine Microbiology, Germany - Olavius geniculatus... | ecosystem: Host-associated > Annelida >...
CTCCACCCCCACTACCCGACAAGCCGCCACCCACTGTGCCAAAGAAAGAGGTCTGGTCACAATGCTGTTATTGTTATCTTTGTCAAGTATAACGTAATAAACTTGGCAGAGATAATGTTTTTACTTTGTTCTGTCGTTTTCTTTGTGTGCAGCGGCATGATATCACAATGACATCATTGCAGATAGCGCCAAAATGATGACCGATAATGTCACTTGTGCCCAAAGGTCATAGTCGTAACCGCAAGATCTTCGAGGCTTCATATTTTTATAACTGTTTTAGATAGATGCATGTCATCACTGACCACCCATAGGAAAGCAGGTCAAGCAGTCACATGATTCAATGGTCACATAACGCCACGTGACCCCAAAAAGACAAGGTCGCGTCCTCTTTATCTTTTCGGCTCCATGTCTGTGCAAGACAGACACATGGTCACAGTGAACCACTTATACTGCATGTGCGTCGGTCGTGTGACCAGTGATGTCACGTGGTGGCGGTCGGCACTGTTCTTTTGATCTTCTGAGTGGCACGTTTATGACAAACTCCTCTGCCAGCTGCTTCTGTCTTCTGCGCTTTTTTTCAGAGTCATGTAGTCTTTGCTTGTGATGTCGCTGACCATTTGTAGGTGCTTTCATCCTTTTGTTGCTTTGCCCAACATCCTGCCTTTCATTATATCCAGCAGCAGCGAATCATGTCACAGGATTTGCCCTATCCATCGGAGTTGGTGCTGCCATACTCTATCCAAGATGCTTTTGGACTCTTGGACTCTTTGCCGGACTTCATCTTTTGTTACTCTGTCAACACAGCTGATCTTTTCAGTCCTACTCTAAACCAAGATTTCAAATGCTGATAACCTTTCTTGATCGGCCTGCGTCATTGTCCATATCTTAGCACCATACAGAGCACTGTGCGCTTTGTTATTTTTTTATTTAACTCTGTGTCCCACTTTTCAGTTAGTAGCAGGTTTTTGTTGGCACACATGTTGCAAAATTTCAACTCGTTATGTCTGAGCAAAGGTTCGTCCAATTCACTCTGTTTTGTTCCAGTGTATGGATTTTGGGGTCCGTGGATTCGTTGCCGCTTTCTGCGGTCATGCCAGAACATTCTAGATGGATTTTAGCTATGGACCCTTAGGTCCGTTTCATATTTGGTTTGATGCCTGGAAATTCTGGTTTAGGGTTTTCAATATCGGCACATAATGTGTGCGGTGTATAGATACGAGATTGTCACTAATATTGTCTGTGTATACTTTTTTCGTAATTTGTACTGAACCATTCGTTATTGCCATGCATCTCTCTGTCTGATGTAGAATCGCATATTTGATACATTTAAAGCCTCATCGGCCAACATTTGCATCTGTGTCATTCTGAAGTCTTTATTAATATACTTTGCCATTTAAACATTTATTAATATCTTTTGTTATCGGTCTGTGACGGTCTAGAAAATGTACGAATTTGATACATCGAAGGCCCCCACTGCCGGTGTCCAGATTTATGACACTCCAAAGGCCGTTGTACCTGAACCTCGCCAGAGAAAACCATCCGTGCCCAAACCAGCCGCCATAACATCAAAGTTTGTACATTGTCTCGCTTATAGTGAATTGTGCATAGAACTGTTTGTCAGATTAGCATTTTTGTCCCATTGCAGTTACTTTACATTTTACGATGTTGCACTCTTATACTGATTTCCTATGTTACAGTGTGTTAGAAATTTTTCGTGTTATTATTATCATTATTAATTATTCCGACTGTTGGAAAGTTCCAAGGGTGTCGCAAAATTTTGCTATAGCAAGCGAGTGGAATGAACATCAGTCAGGATTATTATTATATTATTCATAAGAATTTTTTTCCCAGTTAATACATGTAACTAGTAAATACTGCTTCTTTGTGTCGTATGTTTTTTTCCGTCTTTCATTTTCTCTTTTTGTGTGCGCTGTAGTGTTGTTTGCTACCTTTTGGGTGAATAAAGATGTATGTATATATATAAACCTGTTTTGTTACACTGCTGGATTACATAGTCCACACTATTAGTTTTGAATTCTTTATCTGGTACTAAACATGCATCCTGCAGTTTATCTTGAGTGCGCATTGAAGCTGGTATTTGATCGTCAGGTTTGGCAGTCTGTCAATGGACAACTTCCGCTGTATTGCTGTACTTGGTCGTGGACACTTTGGCAAGGTCAGTCAACTTTTTTGTGGTGTAATGCGTGCTTTATTCTTAGAACATTGGAACATTGTGCATTATACAGTAAAACTTCGTCATAACGGACGTGGTTAAAACGTACACTCAGTTACAATGTACCGACTTCTATGGTCCCATCAGCCTGATGATGATGATGATGAGGAAGGACGAATTAACTTTAGCGTGACGTTAAGTCCTGAGACTACAAGGACACGTAACAATAAGCCTAAACAGTGAAGTCATGTAATAGTAGTCAGTGCACTGAGACGTTGTTAGTCATGATTGTAAGCCTCCTATTCTTTATCATAGGATGTCTACTGGATATAACGTACTTGGTTATAACGTACCCGTGGTTATTACGGACGCCATCTGTGGTCCGCAGGCCTGCAGAGGCCCTGCATCCAACAGATGTACTCTGATGTATGGACCACCCAGCTAGCACAGCTTGGTCAGTAGTCGGCGAGCGTGAACACGACCACAGACAACGATTCACACACCCAGGTGCTCAGTGCCCCAGTGAGCTGGCGTTCCAGGGATGCAGCGACTGAGTGAGTGGCCCAGTGGGGGAGGGCAATTGAATACCAATAGACATCGTTTCAGCGTGTATGGCGTGTACGTGTAATGTGATCCGTTTATGACCAGTGAACTGCCTCTTAGCAGATTCACGGGCCTGCCAAGCCAGCCCACTCACACTGTCTTGCGTTAGACTGTAGATATCGTGAGCAACTGACCGACAAGGACAAAATTGCTGCAGTGATGGCGCCTGCTGAGCCAGGCAACACTACACCGTTGGCCGAGGAGGAGAAGGAAGGAGACTCGACCTCCCAGGTTGTCTACAGGCTATGAAGGCCTTGGATGCTTTGCTGCATTACCTGCTGTGTGTCAGCGACAGCGAGAATGCTTAGATGAGCCTGCTGACTGTGGAGCAGTTTTTCACGTTGAAAGAACACTGCACTACCCAAATGACATCGGACAATTTACTAAGAAAATAGTAGGCCTGTTGTACAGACCATACACTGTATACTAGAAGACTGATCTGACGTTTGATAGGTGCATTTGGAATGCATGTATTTGGATTGCTAACAACTGCATTTTTTACTTACAACGTACCTTGGATATATAGCATACCATTTTTCCCGTCCCTAGAAGTACGTTATAACGAAGTTTTACTGTACCTTGCATTTTTACCATACCATTAAACCAAGTTTTTAGTGTTGTAATGAGAGTTTGGTGTACTCTTATACACAACAGAATATATATGGTGTTTTACTATTTTGCCCAAGCTTAATTGTATTTTGTCTACAGCTACATTTAGGGTTAGGGGTCGGGGAAGGGTTAGCATTAGTGTTAATCAAAATGGGTTACTGCTATAAAAACATAAATGTATACAGTGCAGAGGCACAAAAAGTTGCTAGTGCAGTTTGGCATTAGATTTTGTAAAGAGCAAAGAGAAAAAAGTGTCACCAGCATTTAAAGCTTAATACTATTAATTGGTTTGCAGCATGTCAGCTTAGTATTTATTTATTTGCAGACAGCATGTCACTGTGCCATGGCATGCATGTGTCATTGTGTATGGTGTGTCCGTGGCTTGGCATCTTCAGATAGATATATATATCAGCAACCAGCATCGGATCCGTTTCCAGTTTGGTTCTAGGGTAGGGTACTCGTGGTAGGTTGATCCTACGGTCATGTGAACGATGACGTCATCTTACCCCCAAAAGGTCAAACTCATGATCCCAAATGTTATCTTTGAGGCTACATGTGTTTATAGCCGTGCAACGTATGTGCATGATCATCGTTGATTACAAATAGGAAACCACATATGCCGAGTCCATTGGTCACGGGGCTTTTGATCAAAGTCTAACCAGAACTTGCCGACACCCAATGTCACTTGTCTTGTATTGCTGTAAGTGATAAACGACCCTTGTTGTCAGACGGCATGTCTGTGAGTGTCTGCGTCGCTGTCTGTCTGTCCCTGGTCCGTTTGCAAAACTGCGATCGTTAGTAGTCGCAAGCCACGTCACCTACTGGCTTGTTACGTTTAACTAATTTCTGCTCTGTGCAGGTTCTCTTAGCCCAGTACAAGACAACTGGTGAATATTTTGCCATCAAGGCGCTGAAGAAAGGCGACATAATAGCACGAGACGAGGTTGATAGTTTGATGTCAGAGCGACGAGTGTTTGAAACAGCCAACACTGTCAGACATCCTTTCCTTGTGAACCTCATGGCTTGCTTTCAAACCAGGGTTTGTAGTAGTAATAGTTGTAGTAGTAGTAATAGTAGTAGACAGGAGTGTGTGGAACGGCCAACACTGTGAGGCATCCTTTCCTGGTGAACCCCGTGGCTCGCTTCCAGACCAGGGTCATTATCAATTGTTCTGCAAAATTTATAATGATGTGATAAAGGGCTAAATAAGTTGGTATGGTATCAGCCCGGCTGAAAGCTATGGAGTGTTACCTGCCATATGGGATCATATAGTGTTACTTGCCACCCAACACAGGTAAACGTGACCCACCATAACCCCTGCCAGACAGGCTGGTATCCAGTTTAACTACCTCGGAGGGATGGAAGGCTGAGTTGACCTTTTTGTTGGGTATGTACCCAGATGGTTTACCCGTCTGCAGACAGTCACCCGGCCACCTGGTAACCACTTGGTAGTGTGCTGACCGGGAGTCAAACCCATGACTTCTCGATTGTAAATTCTGCACCTATCGTTAAGCAGAAGCTGTAGTAGTAATCTAGTGATAATACGGAAATCAGTTTGGAATTTTTAAGGTGGCCTAAGTAATATGTGGCTCGGTAGTCTAACGGTAACGTGTCGGACTTGTAATCCTGAGGTAACTCAGAGGCGCAGGTTCAACTCTGCACTACGACCTTAGGCAAGTTGTTCACACACATGTGCCTCTGTCACCAAGCAGTATAATTTAGTACCGGTCAAAGGGCGGTGATGCCCCGAGGCTGGGAAGGTAACCATGGGTCTGGCGTCGCACTGGCCATGCGTCACGGACTCGAGTGGTTTATTCACCTACGGGCTCAACGGCCGCGAGTGGGAGATGAGCACCCCACCTACGCCCCAGATGGGGCATGGCTCCCTTCACCTTTACCTATGTAATATGAACTACTGCACTAACGGTCGTTTCAAGTGGTATTGTGGTGCTGTCTATGTGATAATCAGGAGCATGCAATATTCATTACGGAAATCACTCAGGTGGTTGACTTAATGATGCATATACTCACTGACGTCTTAGTAGTAGTATTCCTAGGCTAGTTGTAGTAATAGTATTAGTGGTGGTTGTTGCTGTTGTTGTTGTATTAGTTGTAGTATTTTCAGCTGTAGTAGTAATGTATGATGATACAGGAGCATGCAGTCTTTGTAATGGAGTTTGCTCGTGGAGGTGACCTTATGATGCATATACACACTGATGTCTTCAGCGAACCTCGGTCCGTGTTCTACGCCGGCTGTGTGGTGCTGGGCTTGAAATATCTGCATGACCACAAGATTATCTACCGGTGAGTTGGCACAGTAGTAGTTGTTGTTTCAGTTGTAGTAGTGTTCGTGGTGACAGTAGTAGTCGTAGTCGTAGTCGTAGCAGCAGCAGTAACACAAGGTAACTTCACAGTGTTTTAAGTACAACACAGCATGATTAGCACCATTAATGACAGCCTCTGGTGTGCAATGTTCGTGTTTCACTAGAACTGTTCAGATTTTTGTACAAGTATATGAACTGGAGCCACTGTTTTGCCAAATACAATTGCAGACAGACTACTTGGTATTATGGTAAAAAGCAAAGACCGTTAGTTGCTATAGCACGTGAGTGCTTTACAGTTTCAGAAGTGGCAGCTGATTGGCATGAGCTAATGATACTGCAGTGCATAATGCAGCTGTCCATTGCCCCCGTCAGCAAACAGTTGGACCCATGTTGCAGCCAGAAGATACCTCAGTCACACTAGGCTTTCACCAATAGCAGTGGTGTCAGGAACTGCAAGTTTTCGACGCATGCTGCAAATTTTGGACAGAATTTTGATAGACGACTGCAAATTTCCGACAGAGGAGATTATGAGTTCTCAAAATTTGTATTTTGTCCTTCAATTTCTCAAAATTGGGGGTTCTCAGCAGTAAATTAAGCCTTTTACCCTGGCCACGAAACCACTTACTATAGTCTGTGAGCTACTACTCATTTCCCATTTCACTGAGGGTAGGAGGCTGAGTTGACTTGATCATGTTGTTGTTGTCATTGCAGTGACTTGAAGCTGGACAACCTGCTATTGGATGCCGACGGCTTTGTGAAGATTGCCGACTTTGGTTTGTGTAAAGAAGGCATGGGCTTCGGTGACCGAACCTCCACGTTCTGCGGCACCCCAGAGTTCCTTGCACCAGAAGTGCTCACGGAGGCTTCGTATACACGGGCGGTGGACTGGTGGGGACTGGGAGTGCTCATCTTTGAAATGATGGTTGGAGAGGTGAATGAGGCAATTTAATAAAATTTTTTGTAGTTGCAATTTAAATTCACAGCACTCTATAGTGCGACGAATGATGCAACACATTTTACATAGATAGAGCTACATGACCATAGATATAAATCAGCTAGAGATGCGCTCAAATTCAACATTTTACTTGCGGTGTGCTTCATGACTTTCTGGCATCGTCATCGCATTATGACACACTTGGCTACTCGCTGTATCTGTGGGAAAACTGCAACATTTTGCCCTCCTATTTTTTAAAACTCTTGACACTGCTGCTAGCTTATGTAACAAGAAATTTGAGTTAATGCTCACGAGATGCGTGAAAGCCTATAGCAGTTCCTGTTCGCAAACTGTCAGTCTATCTCCAGCTATTTTGTCGCGACTTTTACGGGGGTACCGCTCTTTGATGCCCTCGTTCGCAGGTTTTTTTGAACATAGAAAATCGAGACTTGGACCGTCGAAATCTATGTTCAATGCTGAAAATTTCATACGCAGCTTGTCCATATCTATCTTGATTGGTTTCGGCACAATTCGCTCTTGCATTGTGTCTCACAGCCTGAAATCGAAAAAAAATCCATAAAACCCTCTTTTTGGCGTTCATGGTCATTCAAGGTCATTTAATTGGGCGCCAGTCGAGAACCAGTGTACCACTTCCTATTAGTGATTAATAGTAACCTATGCCCTATCTCGCACCGTTACTGAGATACAGCGACTTATTGGCCAAAAATCACAAATTTTGCCCACCCCCCTCTTATTTAGCGCCCTCGTTCAGGGTGATTCCCTTCGAATTTATAAAAAAGCTTTACGGTTCCTGAAACTAGAGTCTTCCAGGCAGCCGATGGTGAAGATTTGATGACCCTAGCTTGGACCGTTTTTGCTTGATCCACCCGTGTGACAGACGGACGGACGGACAGAATTGCGATGGCTAAATGGACTTTCAGTTGAAATTCAAAATAAGTAGGTTGACAGCTGCATCTGATATTGACAGTGTGATGATATTTTTGCATTATATCTGCTATGGGACTGTGTGTAGTCTCCATTCCCCGGGGACGATGAGGAGGAAGTGTTTGATAGCATTGTCAACGAGGAGGTGCGCTATCCCAAGTTTCTCAGTGCCGATGCACTCGCCATCATGAGACGCGTGAGCTCAATGAGTTGTTTTGACATCTCTCTGTGCTATTCTTTTCTTTTTTGCTCTTATTTTGTGTTTTTCGTACGCTAAATGTCATACTGTATGTTAAGTGATTCTTGCCAATAGGACTGTACCAAATAGTGGGTTTTGCTACTCGGCCAACTAAGAATAATTTATTCTGTCATTTGGTTAAATGTGAATAGAATACAAATGGTTGATGCAAGTTTATAGAAGTTATAAATGCTCTGCTTTCATCATTCTAACATACTGTGAAAAATTGCAAAGTCAGACATGTTGTGTCCGTGTCAAATGAATGTTATTGGAAAAGGTCATTAACGACACTAATGAAACATGTTGTACTCTCGACCGTAAGCAAACTAAATCGCTTTAAGGGCTAATGCTGAAACATCACGTGTGGGCGTTATGCTGCACAGACTGATGGGCTTGTCTTCAATTGAGGCCAAGTGCAGGATAATCGAGCTGCAGTGTATTTTTTTCCCTACTATTTAGCCAAATACGGATTTTCTTTCTGGCTTCGAAAACGAGGCTAATAGCATATTTGATATGACCGTATTTTCTGAGCCTTAAGGCCCATAGGATGGCGATGATCTCCTTTTCCTTAGCCCTCTGCCAGACACCAGTTCACACTGCCAGGTCATGAATGCGAGGCGGGTGCATTGCATGGTGTGCCTGTTTATGCCTCAACTTTTGCTGGTACGTTTACCCACTTAGGGATGGAAGGCTGAGTTGGCCTGGGTGGCTAGCTAGCTATTCACCGAGATGGTTTACTGATCCCAGTACTAACCAGGCATCGATGAAGAACAACAGAGTTCAGTGCAGTGAGCACTTCATCGACCCTCCATTTTTTGATCTGGTTCGAATTCTGTTGTTTTCTGCATATGGAAATGGCGCAAATATTGGCTTGTGGCCAGTCAGAGAGATGTCACTTGCAGCGATGCTGTTTCTTTATGAGTCGTGATTGAAACTTATGTGTTAATGCTGTGCTATTGCACACAGCTGATGCGTAAGAACCCGGAGAAGAGATTGGGGTCGGGTCCGAATGATTCGGATGAGGTCATGAGACAGGCTTTCTTCAAGGTAATGTCTCTCTCATGTAGTAATTTTTGTAGCTGCAGTAGTAGTAGTAGTAGCAGCAGTAGTAACACTGTGCAGGCTTTCTTCATAGTATTCATATTTGCCACTCTTTCTCTGATGATCTATACTGGAGTTTGTTGCTTCTGAAAGTTACGACTGTTATGCAGTCATCCTAATTGAGCATGCTGGTTATATGCGAATATGCGATCGCATATTTTGCCAGAACCCGCATATCGCATATTTTTCCGTACATAATGCCATTTTCAGAATCGCATATGCAAAAAATTTGCACATATGCCGCATATTTCCACATATGCAGTTGCATTTTTTCAGCATTTTTCTTGTTCAATGTTGTTTTAAAACCGTTAAATATTTTTGGCGGCAAACGATTACCGGTATTTACAATTAGATGTTAAAGGTTCGAAGGTTAAAGGTGGTGATATAGCTCTTAATGGAAATCCCATCTCAGAGCTACGGAGCATCACCTGCCATATGGGATCACACAGTGTTACCTGCCACTCGACACTGGTGAACGCGTTGAGTAAATCAAGTCGAAAATGTCAAAACTGCAGAATAGGCCTATTAATGATCATGATTATGTTTCTCCGTCACTCGAAGTTGCATATGCCGGATATATGCGGCATATGCAGCATATATGCGCCGCCTATTTCGCCAGATTCTGCATATTTTCCGGCATATTTTACGTCAAAAAGTTCCGCATCTTTTAAGAAAATTCTCTGCTATAAACCAGCATCCCTACCTAATAGGCCTCATTACATGTTTTGCCTGTCCACCTGTTTATCCGTCTGTCATGTACACAGTGATGAATCTAGGATTCTAGTAGATTGGGTGGCAAACACTTCTTTATTGGCTAAAAGTTTGGGCTGGTAGTTGCTATCATATTTGCATTGCAGACAGTTTTTGTTTTTTTACATTCAGTATCGATTCAGAACTTTAGCGCTGAAACCTTGAACCATATGTACAAGTTCAGAATTGTAACATGAACTCGGTTGGAACTTAACTCGGGTGTTTTCAGTTGAAATGAGTATAGTTGCTATTCAAAAAAGTACTTGGAGATCTTTAGATACAGTTAACTTAGTCAAATCTTGAAAATGACTGTTACAACAATTGCACATTCATCATTTCATGTTAACATTGGTTTTTGTTACGCGCAACAGCAGCTACTGCTGTAGCGCGTCTTAATCATCGCAATTCTCTCCGTCTGTCTGTCTGTCCATCTGTCACACGGGTGGATCAGTCAAAAACAGTGGAAGCTATGATCACCAAATCTTCACCGTCGGCTGCCTGGAAGACTCTAGTTTCAGGAACCGTAAAGCTTTTCCATAAATTCGAAAGACGTTTCCCAAGCTAGGGCGCTAAATGAGAGGGAGTAGGAAAAAGTTGCTATATCCAGCCAATACGACGTTAGCAGAGCAATAGAGGCGACCTCTGGTGAGTACAAGTAATAAAACATAGTCATTACAGCCGCGGGTCGTGGCGGCCTCTGGTGAATGACTTAGACTTTGTTTCACTGTGCACCCTGGCTGTTGCGCGTTTCTGTTTACGTTAGCAGATCACTTGTCATTCATTTTTACACGTATTATGCTTGGTCTGATTTCCTCAGGTAATGCAAAAGCAGACGTTGGGTGAGGTGGAAACTAAAACACTTATTTAATAGGCAGTTATGCTGTTGTCTGTTCAGAGTAATTTTCTGCCAGCTATACACTGCGTTATTGTGTGTTTGTATGCACAGACTTTGAACTGGAATGATCTGCTTGCTAGAAGGGTCAAACCTCCGTTTGTACCAACTATTGTAAGTCACATAGTCTGTTTCTGCATTTGTTTTATTTTGTTTAGTTTTTGGCCAAATTCTGAATTCACAGTGTTCGGTGTAAGATGTCCTGTTTCTAGAGAATCTTATGTGCGCATTTGTAATTTTTACATCTGTAACAAATGTTGATTTTTACTGTTTGATGGAATACGAATATCTAACTCTCTTTTAGTGGCCTAATAAAAATACAAGTACAGATCTGAAATGCTGCTAATATAAAGAGAATTGTAACTGTAATAATTTTTTTTTATTTACAGCGGTCATAATTATACATGACAATCCATTTTTATTTTACTACCTTGCATCATGATTGACCGTGAGGTAAGAATTTGTAAGTCAGGCTTTGAATATCAACCCACGACATTCCTAAGAAAAAAACTTCCGAAGTTGTATGCTGCTGATTCAGGGAGAACTTAGGCTGGATTTAGTAAAATATTTGGAACACTTTCAGAATCAGACCCCAGTAGTTTTCTATATCTTTCCGATCAGCAGCAGTTTGGCTTATTGGTAATGTTGTTAGTTGCATCGGCAAAGTTAATCAATTCCGGGCCCAGTCAGTACTTGGATTGGTGGCTGTTGGCAGGTAGGTAAACCATCTCGGTATGTGACAAGCCACCCAGGTCAACTCAGCCTGGCCATCCCTCTGTGGGTAGGTACAATGAGTACTTGCAAAAGCTGCAGCACATCATGTAATGCACTAGCCCCCTTATCTGCGGTCTTGCAGTGTAAGCTGGTGTCTGGCTGAGGTCTAAGTAAACGGCGATCAGTGCCAACCCATGGGCCTATGGCTCGGAAAGGCTTTGCCTTTATGTACTAGGGCCGCAGAAATTGACGATTAATTTCAATTGACTGATCATTAAAAAATTGATCTGTTAAAATTTTTGAAGTTTGTGGACAGCATCATCACCATCACTTTTGCTTTAGTTTGTGAAAGACAACAGCAACCAGTAGTTGAATTCTGCAGTTTGAAATTATTTGATTAATTGTAATTAATTTTTACCTCCGCGAAGGAGGTAATGTTTTTGCCGTTTTTTGTTTGTCTGTTTATTTGTTTGTCTGTTAGCAAGATAACTCAAAAAGTTATGGACGGATCTTTCTGAAATTTTGAGGGTATGTCGGGCATGGCAAAAGCTACAAATG
>Ga0209671_1006734_pt1 | contig 11840 bp, 4 predicted proteins | sample WorMetHERISLAND2_2_FD_187401 | JGI IMG/M metagenome (GOLD analysis project Ga0209671, IMG submission 187401) | Marine gutless worms symbiont microbial communities from Max Planck institute for Marine Microbiology, Germany - Olavius geniculatus... | ecosystem: Host-associated > Annelida >...
TCTCATTTCATTTTTCTTTTAAACAATTCAGTTCTTTTTAGTTTATGTGCTAGATTAAACTGACAGTGTGTTTGTCAGTTTTTGAGTGCAAATTTTTCATTGTATTGTATTGTATTGTATTGTATAATTAGGTCTAGGCCTAATAACCGCTTGTTCGCCTAGATCTATAGAGAGCGTCAGACATTGCAAACATTCTAAGGCGAGATAGCGTAGGCTACTAAAACTCTGTATAATAAAATACGTGTATAGGCCTAATGATTTTATTTCAGAATTGAACAAAACGAACGAGCCAGGGGCGAACAAGCCAAGGGGCGAAAAAGCCGGGGAGCGAATCAGCGTGGGGGCGAACAAGCCAGGGGCGAACCGGCAAAGAGGCGAACAATACATAATTCACTCGCAGTCGTCGACGTTTAGTGCCGTTTTCACTATAATTTAAAAACGCACAGTTTATTTATTGCATCGATTGTTTTTTTTGTTGCAGACAAATTTAATACAATGTGATGCATCTCATTTTTATAGAATCTACATGTACACACTGCACAGTAACGCGCCCTTACCTACGTCCGATAATACCGTTTCGTTATTCGCGACTTAATTTTAATAGGTCATGTCACGGTCAGGTCAGGGGGCGTGGCAGTCTTATGTTTATATTTACGTAGGCGTTTGGCCGATTAATTGCGTCTTTTATTTTTAGTTGGATTGTGTATTAAATTATTGTGAGCAGACAGTAAAAACGACAGTATTTAGTGGCTCATATACCTCCGCATGTAAAGGTTGAGTGCGTACAGTCTCCATTGACGTCGTCGACCATTTCGTCCACGTCCTTGTCGTCGATGGGGGAGGGCCGTAACGAGGGGCTTGTCGTCACTCAAAGACGCAGTTCAGTCTCGTCAAGTTCGAGGTCATCGTCGGGCTATCAGTCGGAAGTAGCTGATGAGGTGGACGGTCATCATGGCAGCTGGCCCCCCACACAATATCACCCCAGTCGACACACTGATACGTACGAATATCGGTTCATGTGTTTCGTAGTGTTTTCCATAAATGTTTTTCCAGGGAATACAATGTTTGTCTACTTGAACATGAATTTAACAGTCATACCATAAAACTTTGAATAGAAACCCTGGCTTCTGTTACTACAAGTTGCCTTGAACCATGGCCTGTATCCGAGGGGGGTAGAGGGCGGCCTATCTGATTCACAGTGTACTATATACACACTATATATGTGGTACATTACAATTATTAAAGAATAAGCCTTTTGTTGTAAGATGCTTTTACTAGTCTAAAGTGACTGTTTTAAAGTTTAAGTTTGTTCGATGATTTTTCTTAGAAAAATATTTGATGACACTAATTTAGATATCAGTCTGACTGTCTAGCTGAGTGCATTATTCTTTGGTGTATTGCAGGTCTTGTGTCATTCAAACACAAGCTGCATCTGATGACATTGACGTGGTTAAAGAGACAGCTCGGTTGTTAGCACTTGATATCGCGGAATACATGCTGAGACCGTCGGTGCGATTGAAATGCCGGCACGCAGCGACATTGCGACGCGTCGTCGATGAGTTGTCTTCACGACATGAAATCATATTCACGAGCATCGCACGGAAGCTGGGTGCACGCGTTGCTGTCGAGGGACCGACGGCCGCCCGCTGGCGCTACACGTTTATCGCCGTCGCTAGCGAACTGTTTGCCGATGGTCACAACAACTGGGGCCGAGTTGTGACCGTCTACGCCTTCGCCGGTTGGCTGATACGCCATCATTCAGAGACCTGCGGTGACGAGCTGGCTCACACGATTGCTGCCACTGCAGGAGACTTTGTTGCCGAGAAACTCGCCGACTGGATATGTCACCAAGGCGGATGGGTGGGCTTAAAATATGTTCCATTGTAATGGGCTTGGATTTTTGCATTGTTTTTTTTTACATTCTCATCATCAGTAGTTTGATGAGCTGGTTACTAAGTAAAAATCTCTTAATGCACTTGTGTTTCATTAACTAATGTTAGATCCCAACAACCATTACTTGGCCTCTAATAATATATTAAGGACAAGAAAAGTAGGGGTGTTTTTGGAGTATGGACTATATAATTTACACTTTACTTACTTACTTACAGATGAATTGACAACATTATAATGGATTTTACCTGTTTGTTCTTTCTGCCTTTTGATTAGAGAACTAAAACATGTAGAAGAAGTAAAATTGGTGTAAGTGTTCCTTGGGAGACTAGCCAGTGTGTGCCAGTTTTTAGGTCAGAGCCTCATAGTTTGAGCTCATAGGGCATCAAAAACTGTAGATGGTGCATAACATACATAACTGCACTGTGTCACAAAAACAGACTCCAACATTATTGATCATAACTTGAAGATGGATTGACAAATTTTGATATTTTTTTGTAGGATTATTCTTCACATACAGACATTGCGAATACTAATCTTCTGCCAGTGCACTGCATTCACTTTGGCAGAGATATCAAGAAAAGCCCAGCTAATGCAAATGGGAACGCGCAACAGCGGTGCATGTTTGAAGCCCGGTGCGACCAAAATCTAAGCTCACCCATCCTAGCAACGATGTTTCTTTTACACTCGCAAGAGGGCGCCAGACGACCGGTCTCGCGCAGCCATATTGGCTAAGGATCTGTAGTGTTTCTTTTACATTTATTAGAGGGGGCCAGACAGCACGACCAGTCTCGCTCAGCCGTATTGGCTTTAAATCGCAAATTTTCCCCACCCCCTCTCATTTAGCACCCTTGCTTGGGGTGACCCCTTTCAAGTTTGTGAAAAAGCTTTGCGGATCCTGAAACTAGAGTCTTCCAGGCAGCCAACAGTGAAGAATTGGTGATTCTAGCTTGCACCATTTTTGCCTGATCCACCCGTGTGATGGACGGACGGATGGACGGACAGACAGAATTGCGATGGCTTAGACATGCAAAAGCAGTAGCTGCTGTTGTGCGTAATAATACCAGAGCCAATGTTTATTTTGCCATCATTATGGCACAGCCAGTTCATCTGTCAAATGAGCACATTGTGCCGGATGACCACTGACCTTTGGACCAAGCCAATCAGCTTGAGTCAACAGATCCACTTATATTCAGTGATGGTAGCTGCACTTACTATTGTCATTTATTGTTTCAGAAGAGTGATTAACACGTTGTTGTAAGGTAAATATTACCATTCCGAGTAATCTTTTGTTTTGGTGTGTGCTAGGATGCCATGGAGATGTTCTTTCCTGCACCGCAGACGTATGAGTCGGTGTTATGGCGTGGATTGCTCGTTACGTTACTTTCACTTGCCGTGCTCGCTCTCTTTGTTCTGCTTCGATGATTCAAATCTGTAACCAGCCACATCATGAATAACGGGGACGTCCTGAACATACCGTCTCTGTCCAGTGCCGTATTAACATTGTTGAGGCCCTGGCATGCTGAGAAAAATTAGATTCCTTTCCAGATTTTGAATTTCTGAAAAATTGCTTTTTGCCTTGACATTCTATAATGATATTACAAAGACAGGTACTGGATTACAAAGATTGTCGAAGAAGTACAAAAATGTATGATATTTATTTTCACAAAAAAATCATTGTGTGCGAATTGTTTTTATTTCGGTATATTTCATGATATAAAAAATTATTACTGTGAAATTATGAGGCTTCCGGGCTCAGTGGCCCAGAGGCTTGTGGCTAATTTGGCACTATCTGTGATGAGTGGTGCTGACTTGATGCTTGCTTCTATAAAAAGACTTATCACAAAGAACGAGGGTTGTTCAGTAAGTGAGTTAGAAAAATAGCTTCATATCATTGATTCTTATAATAGAAATAATCCGAAGTATATGTTTTATAGAGAATTTTGTTTTGAATGTATGTAGAAATTTATTCAATGACATCATTTTTGTAATGTCATCTGTTCATAAAACACAGTCTATCAGTATCAGTGTATTATGAATAGCATGCCATTTATTATGGGACGACTTAAGTGGCAACGTCACTATATTTAATTTTTATTGACATCACAGTGACATCATTATAATAAAACTCGCAGCTGCAAACTTTTTACAAAATGTGTATTTCTGATTTTGATATATTTGGAAAACTAACAGAATGATGCTGTTTTTGTGACTTATTTTTGAATAGCTCTTGTACATTCCTGGCAACTGTTGGATTGGTAGTTACAAAATATCAATTATTTCCTTTCCCACATAGTTAGAATACGTGTTGGTTGTAATCGTACGATATCAGTTGCCTGTGGATCAGTGTTATTATATGCAGTGTTTCATAAAAAATGGACTCCCTTTTCTTTCTTTCATAATTCAATCAAATGATAATCAATTTACACAAAAATTTGACCACTGTAGCTGAAGAAATACTAATTCAAAATATTTCACCAAAATATGGCAGTTGATTAAATATTCTTTTCTAGTTGTGACGTAATGCTGACGTCATAATGTGTCATGAGTACAAGCTTGTTTGTCTCAACTGGTGTCAGTTGCTACCCTTCTTTGATGGTGAACTTAATCTGGTTTGCTGATGACAAATTCTTGAAGTTTTACAGTTGCAGCCAAAAAAAAAATGTGCAAAGCGATCGCACCAGTTGAGACAAGCAAGCTTGTTCTTACGACACATTATGACGTCAGCATTACATGACGACCAGCAAAGAATATTTAACCAACTGCCATATTTAGTTGAAATATTTTGTATTTGTATTTCTTGAGCTACAACTTGTAAAAATTTTTGTGTAAATTGACTGACATTTGAGTGAATTATGAAAAAAAGAAAAAGGGGCCCATTTTTTTTATGAAACATCTTGTATATGGTATGGTTGGCTATTGCTGTGTAAAGCAGTTACTTAAGTGGGAGTTGATTTTTTGATTTTCTGCCATGCATGCTGTCCAGGAATCATGGTTATTTGCATTTTGTTGTTTTTTGTTGTTATTTAGATGTTAATTAGCTAGTCTCTCTGATCGATATGCTGTGTTTACTGTTGTATTTGAGCATGTTCAAAGTGTCAGTTACGTAGATGCTGTTATTTTATCTGCTGCTGGCTTTGGTCGTAGATGTTTTAATTTTTGTATTGAATTTTGTTAGCATTGTTAAATTTTAAAGTTGTAATTTGTGTTTGACCTTGTCGTAGTTCAACCAGAAAGGATTATAAAAAAGTTTTGTAGTTATCTTCGCCAAGTAAATGTTATTAACTTGGTGGATTTAAAGTTTTTTTTATGACATTCTGTCTGTTCTTCTGTCATTCAAACATTTTAAATTTTTTTTGTAAGTGAACTGTTTCAAGCAAAAATTCAAAACCAGTACTGCATCTGGTAAGAAGTGAAGATATTGAGCTTTTGTTTTTGTCTGCACATATCGCTTGAAATAGCTACGAACAACTTCCAGGGGTTTACAGTGTAGCAGCCACGCATTGTGAGGTGGGTCTGCTAAAGTATTCCAGTTACCAGCATTTGTAGGAAATTTAAGATAGCGTACATAATTTTTGTATTATTTTCAGGGTTCCCATGCTTTTTGGAAAGTCTTAGATTTTTCTTGAAAATTCCAGAACCTGAAAAGTCCTGGAATATTACTTTGGTTCTGGAAAGTCCTGGAAATTAAAGCTTATGGTCTTGGAAAGTTTTGGAAAAATATCCTTGAAAATCACAATTTTTTCATACGCTCATGTGGAAATCCTTTTTTTCTGCTCGCTTTGCTCACAGATTACTTATAGTCTCTTACTTTTAAATTTGTGGTGCAAGTGTGTAATATTTAAACATTCGTGAACTATGAAAAGAAAAGGTCCTGGAAAGTTTTTCATGGGGGTCATGGACAGTACTGGAAAAGTCTTGGATTTTTTGTCAGTAAAAGAGTGGGAACCCTGCATTCTCAGAATAATAGTTTGAAATTACGCCCTTATAGTTCGTGAATAAGAGTGCTCATTAAGTGTGGTCACTGCATGAAATCTAAGGCAAAGTCTATGCCAGTATTCTGATGCCAGTATTCTGCCAGTATCCGTTGGCTTTTGGGGTACTTTATCTCCCAGATGCTATACCAAGGCTCCAGCTTTGGACATTGCTGGGGGCTTCCTTCCCTGAACCCGCGATTTGATTTTTGATACAGAGCAATGCAGCCTGAGTGACTATAGGCCCCCTGTCTTCTAATAGACAGCATTCTGAGATTGATGACTGTCTGGAGGATAACAGGAAAGATTATTAGAACTACGATTACTGTTACATATTCACAATTATAATGGTCAGTTTTTACAGTTTTACGTTAGGATTGATATTTAGTGTTTCATGTGTTCATTATCTGTTTTTTTCTATAAAGGTCAAATTTTGTTTTTCATTGGGTTTTTATGTGTGCATTCTGCCTGGAAACGCCATCTTCGAAATGATCTACACGGTGGGCCAAAAAACTGGACCTGTTTGAGCGTTGATAACTCAGCGATGGTTAGTGGTAAAAGTCGTGTGATACGTCAAAAGTTTCAGAATGGTGTAAAAAATAAATGACAAATTTGCATATTGAAGCATTTAAGTATTCTTTGCCTAATTTGCATAAATATTCGTCACCCTCGAAATTCTGCCAAATTTGACTGTAACACATGGATTTAACATGGACATTTGAGCTTTTATAACTTAGCGATGTTTATTGATGGAAAGGCGCGTAATATTCCAAAAGTTTCAAAATTGTGTACAGAAAAAGTGTATAACTTGCATGTTTCAGCATTTAAATATTCTTTGCCTGTTTTGCACAAATCTGTTCCACCCCTAAAATCATGCTAAATTGGCAGTAACGCATGATTTTAAGTTTATTTTCATTCAGCATACAGTGAAATATCAACAATCATTAACACATACGTTGAGTTTAGATGAAATTCGACATAAACAGTTGCCCAGCTTTTGCATTCATAACCGTCATCAGTCCTTTTAGGCAGCTGATTGATCGCTGGAGTCAATGTGTTCAGGATCAGCTGAGCCCAGCATTCGATTAGCACACGTTTTAGCTGGTCAGTTACTGAGATTTTGTGACTGTGCTATCTGTTGCAATGCTCCCACACACACTGAGTATTTCACAGAATTTAAATCTGGATTTTTTGGAGGTGAGTTTTTGAGTTCAGTGAACTCGGGCACATGGGAGTGCAGCCAGTTTCAGGGGTAATGAAGATTTAGGCAAATTAGGCAAAGAATATTTAAACGATTTGCTATGCAAGTTCGGCCCTTTTCGTCTACAACATTCTATGACTTTTCACATATTACACGCCTTTCTACGGGTAACCATCGCTGAGTTATCAAAGCTCAAACCGGTCCGGTTTTTTTTAGCCTACCCTGGATACTGCGTCGGGTGGGACGTTAAACCCTACTCACTCACTCACTCACTGAGTGACTGTAGAGTAATTACTACTCATAGTCTGTTGCTTATTAGTAGGCAGCAGTTGTCAACTGACTTGAGTTATGATTCTTATGCCGTCATTGTTCCTATTGTTCAGTTGTTCTGGTAGTATATGACTTTAATTCGCACTTCAGAACTTGTTTGTTATCTCTGCCAAGATGAACGTGGTGAACATTGGAGGAGATTAAGAGATTGGTCGTTCTGTCTGTCCGTGTGTGTGTCCGTCGTTCCGTCTGCGTACACGATGACTCAGGAACGGTGGCGCCCTCCTGCGAATACTAGTCTTCTACATTTTACAGCAGTAATGTTTAAATCACTTCACTTGGCGGAGATATGCACTCTCACAAGCGCCTTTTAGTTATAATGCATAATAACGTTTGTAATTCCAAAGTGAACGCTAAATGCATGTTTTTATTTTCTTGGTTTTATTGTAAACGTTAGATGACTTTGTGATTCACTTATTTGTATATAACATGTTACACTGTGAATAGTTACATACAGCGGCGTTGTGGGAAGGGTTGGTGGTACCAATTCTCCCCTTCCCTATAAATTTTTAGCTGTCAGAAAATTGTCCAAAATTTTGTCGGAAAACTTTCGTTCGTGAGTGCAAGATTTGAAGCTGAAAACCCCCTATTTTGGGGCAATATTTTGAGCGGCAATGATTTCCTTTGTCAGATATTTGCAGTGTCTGTCATAAAATTGCGACTCTCTGCTCCGCCTACGTTTTTAACGAACGACGCTGTTGGGTACATAGCTAGTCACTGCTGATAGGGCCCACAGTTTTCCGCGGGCTGCGGAATTTTGATATTTTCACGGAATTTCACGAAATTTTGCCAGAGTTGTAAATTCGCCGGCGATTAGTACAATTTCTGACTTGATGACGTATTTTTATCACGGAAATAAATCAAAAAGCTGTGGGCACAGTTGTAAATAAACGCAACGCAACTTGACAAATTGCACTTTTGAAACAAAAAAGATAGATAATTTTCTTTGTACGTTGTTAGCATAACTCAGCACAATGTCACTATGGCTCTTCAGAAACTAAAGTTTTTAAACAGGACAGTGCTCAGTTTACTTACAACTGGAAGGCCGCAGAATTTGGACGATTTTGCTGCTGTAAGCCACGGAATTTTGCAAACTGGCCCGCGGAATTTGGCAAAATTTTTCACGGAAAACTGTGGACCCTACTGAAGACTGAATGAGTATTGCGTCTATACTTTAGTGAAGTCTGTTTTGCTGATGAGAGTTGTAGTATTATATTTTGTTTTAATTCATTATGTGCATTTTGCCTGGAAAGGCCGTCCCCAAAATAATATCTTTCTTTCCCTCGAAGCGTGACGTCATTTATGGACCACCCCAATGTCTCGTGAGCAGCGCCAGATTAATCACAGTGGAGTTGGCGCACCTACACTAGTGTCACTGAGCTCCGGGGCTTCATAATGTTACAGTACAGGGTGGTCCAAAAAATGTCTCGACTTGTTTTTTGTCCAAACTTTATAAAATCCGCACCAAATTTGATAATTTTTGGCACACGGATAGCCAGGACGATAGACTTATGTGAGGTACACTCAGTGCTCACCTCACCTAATTTATGTCAACGCACTACCGTGTAAAACGCAGATGCGCCAAATTGTTGCGTAATTGTACGTTGATGTACCCGTAAAAGTTCGAACAACTTAACTAAGCACGCAATAAACTAAAATGCGATTTATTTAACAAAATTATAACTTTGTGTAACAGCTTGCTTTCAGATTATCGTAATTTATGTTCAAAGTGTACACAATGGCTTAGACGTGACACGTAGCGGCATTAACGATTAACTGATCAAACTCCACAGCACTCATTCGTGGATTAGACGTGTTTTGAGCTCATCAGTCAGCTACTTTGGTATCTGCTATTTTTCATGTAAAATATTTAATACCACAAAATTATTAAATCACGTGGCGCCCTCTGTCATTTCCAGATAAGAAGGTGAGCAATATGATACTGATAGTCACTGCGTGACGTAACGATTTGGAGCATCTGCATTTTACACGGTAGTGCGTTGACCTAAATTAGGTGAGGTGGAAAATGAGCGTACCTCACAATTTTGTCGTCTTGGCCATTTGTGTGGCAAAAATTAGCAAATTTGGTGGAGATTTGGCGAAGTTTTGACAAAAACAAGTTGGGACATTTTTGGGACCACTCTGTAGTAATTTGTATACCCATATATATAAAATATGCCAAAAAATAAAGACAGTACACACACATTGAGCTTTTTTGATAAAATATAAATATCGTACATTTTTTAAAAATACTTTCCTGACAGTCTTTGTAATTCAGTACGTGTCTTTGTAAATGTAGAATTTTAAAGTAAACACCGGTTTTTGGAATATCAAAATTTGGAGAGGGGTCTTATTTTTTAGTGCACCAGGGCCTCCAAAATCTTTATCTGGCGCTGACTACGAGTGTGCATGTGTGCATGTTGAAATACGCTGTATTTAGACTTTAGTGCTTTTGCTTTGTTGAAGTGGCATTAGTTGTTCTTCGAGCAAAATCATTAGTTGTTTTATTTTTCCTTCTTGTTGTTTTAGTTTTTTTTGAATACTGCATTATGCATTGGTCGTATGTTTGGGTAATAATTTCTGTATTTGGTGCAAATCTGGATAATTAATCATTTGCACTTAATTCTTTGCATTCCTGACCGACCGGCGTGGCGTTGAAAACTGATAGACAAAATGTAGTCAAGATTATGCATGCCCTGCAGTACTTTATGTTGAGATTAATTTGACATTTTTGTTATGGGTAAAAAAGACATGGTTATTGTTATGGCTTTTTTTCTTTTAGCTTGTCTTGCTTTTCATTAGACATTGATGTAGCCTTTTTTGGTATTTGTTTCCGTTTTCATGTGCATGCATCTAATTGAAACTGCAGTAATCTTACTTATTTTAATTATTCTTACTGTAAACCTGTAATTCTGTAATTATTGTGGTGGTGATAGGAAGGATGTTACATATATAAGCATATTACTACTATCTTGGTGTCATTTTTGGACGTAATTGTATTTCATTTATTTTATTATTTTCACTCATGTAACAACGAACGTACATGCAGCACTTGAATAGGACACAGTCGAAAATAATGTTGAGCAAGAAACATTTTACATTGAAAACTTAAAAAAGACAATTTGTAATAATTTATCGCTTATGCAGATTATTCGACTGCATGGGCAGTGATTTAGGCCTAGTTCTTGAAACCAAAAATCTTGGTTTCGAGCTAGGCGTTTTAAAAACAAACAAGAATAAAAGTTTCGTTTTTTCTTGGTCTTGAGAAACAAGAAATTTGAGCTAATGCTCACGAGACGCGCAAAAGCCTACAGCAGTTCCAGTTCAGTAGTTTAGCTGAAAATTGGGGTGTCCACGCTAAGTTAATATACAAATACCAAATTCTCTATCTGGATTGCCGATAGTTCCGTGGCGCCACCTTGTGAATGATATAGACTTGTGTCGCAGCCTGAAATCGCCAAAAAAATTTGTAAAACCCCCTATTTTAGCGTTCAAGGTCATTCAAGGTCATTGGATTCGGCGCCAACCGAGAGCCAGTGTACCACTTTCTATTAGTGATTAATAGTAACATAGGCCTTATCTCGCACCGTTACTGAGATACAGCGACTCATTGGCCAAAATCGCAAATTTTGCCCAACCGCTCTCATTTAGCGCCCTCGTTCGGGGTGACCCCTTTCGAATTTTTGGAAAAGCTTTACGGTTCCTGAAACTACTCTATAGAGTCTTCCAGGCAGCAGATGGTGAAGATTGGTGATCTTAGCTTGCATCGTTTTTGACTGATCCACCCGTGTGACGGACGGACAGACAGACGAACAGACGGACGGACAGATCCTGCGATTCCAATTGTTCACACGAATGGGCCATTTGAAGAACGGTCGTCGACTATCTGCAGGAACACATATTCTTCTATGTGTCCGTTTTTCTGATGATTGTGCGTGTAGGATTATTCTGCGGACTGACAGCACTAACTGGACTGCAGCTTCATCTGAAGAAAATTAATTCTGTCAAGACTCGCAAGCTAGCAGAGCTCCGTAAGATTAAGAAGATCGCCTGAGAGCTGGTTTAGTCTCAAAGGATCGCTGTTGTAGCCTGTAGACTAGGCCTAATTATTGCAAGACCAACTCGACTCGCGGTCGTGTTCTGTGGTACACTGGCGTAACTCACAGCCTGTGAATAAATATTGATACTGTGGCGTAATTACGCCCATTCCAGCTCGCTATTTTGCTGGGTTTTGAACAACCTTTGTCAGCATTAAGTGATTACGACAAAAAGTAGGCTGACGTTTTTTCGTGAATCCGTAGCCGCAGAATTAAATCAAGTCGGACGCTACAGACAGGTTCCTGTTGTTAATTTCTTAAAATGTGTTGTTACATAAGTTGTCTTGTTTTAAATTGTTATTCTTAATTAGACACTGACATTTCACAAGGCAGCAACACAGTTGAGGT
>Ga0209671_1006736_pt1 | contig 11839 bp, 8 predicted proteins | sample WorMetHERISLAND2_2_FD_187401 | JGI IMG/M metagenome (GOLD analysis project Ga0209671, IMG submission 187401) | Marine gutless worms symbiont microbial communities from Max Planck institute for Marine Microbiology, Germany - Olavius geniculatus... | ecosystem: Host-associated > Annelida >...
GTCAATGTCAACTACTTAGTGCTGAAGTGCGACACGTAGCAAACAGCAACATCCATATAAAAGCTGCTGATAACACTCTGGAATTGTCATAAATTAAACTAAAAGCGCTAAAATTCACGAAAAATCACGGATTTCACGGAAATCGGCATTTTTCACGGAAGAAGGCCAATTTCACGGAAAATGTCACGGCCATGAAATCGTGAATTAAGTTGGTCCCTAGTCATATCTTCCGATTAATTAAAATGCTAGGTCACTCATTAACCACGATACAGCACCGAAATAAAAGGACCAGCAAAGCAATCACAAGCATCACAATTAGCTTTTGCAGATCATTCTGATAACACTGCAGACAGAATTAGCAAAGAAAACTCCTCACAACTAACAGTGAACTGATGAAAACACATTACACGCCATGTGAAACGATACGTACATATAGCTGCAGTAGTCCAAAGAAATCTGCGAACAATAACACAAGGCATTACATGTATCACCTAATGCCACATTGCTATGGTGCACACAGTCTTCCAAAATTAGCGAGTGAGTGAGTGAGTGAGTGAGTAGGGTTTAACGTCCCACCCGACACAGTATAGGTCATTTCAGAGACGGCCTTTCCAGGCGGAATGCACACAAACACATAGTAACGGAACAGTAAGTTTAACCTTTACAGAAACACAAAACACAAAATACAAAAAAACAAGCTTAACCTAAAATTGCAAGAACTCCATTATATGCGTGCATATGTAATTAACATAATGGTAGTTCTAATAATCTTCCCTGTTATCCTCCAGACAGACATCAATGTGATAATGCTGTCTAATGGAGGACAAGGGGACTAAAATTAGAGAAACCACGCACACACTGTTCAGTATCATCTACGCACTAAATACTGCTGACTGCATTTAAAGGCATGTACAAAGCGACAGAAAGAAACTGAACTAAACTGAAACCTCACTTCAGTTCAGTTTGTTCGTCCCATAAGCACCTTAACAACTGTAACTAAGTAAGTAAGTAAACAAATTTATAGAGTGCACAATGTTGGCAAGAAACTCGTCGAATCTGAGTAACATGGGTGTCCCTATCCAGTTCTGAACAGAAAGCTCACAGCATTCATATTATTTTGATGTGACAGATTAGACCATAAAAGTTAACATCTTTGAATATCTGCAAATTTAAGTGATATTTATCATGCAGTATGGTTTTGTTCATAATTCTGCAAAGCAAAGTAAGAGCAGCAATAATGTGGAGAGGAAAATTGAACTAAATTTCGTTCACGACAAATCTCTTCCAATTTGCTGCAACTGCATGTAAACTGCAGTACTTACGCTCGTATAGCAATTTAATAACAACATATTGACGGGGCTCACTAATTTTGGAACACAGTGTATGTTTGCCAAACATTAACAAAATGTGCAGACTTATATACATGATGATATTCCTATGACATTCACACTACAGCCAAGTGCCTCAGATTCGGCCACTGGTTGACATTGTGCACTTTAAATATGCACGTACTTACTTACTTACTTACTTACTTACAGTGCTTGGTATGCTACAAGCTGCGATGGAATCATAAAATCCACGTCTGTAGAACACAGTTTTGCAAGCAAAACTAAAGTGAGTGAATAGGGTTTAACGTCCCGCCTGACACAGTTAGGTCATTTCGGGGATGGTCTTTGCAGGCAAAATTGCACATACACATAATAACGAAACACAAAGAATGACCTAGACCTAAAATTGTAAGAACTGCCGATTATAATTGTGCACATGAAATAATGGCAGTTCTAATAATCTTCCCTGTTATCCTCCAAACAGTCATCAATCTCATAACGCTGTCTATTGGAGGACAGGGGGGGAGAAGCAAAACTAAAGAAATATGGAATGCATCACTAAAAATGCCACAAATTTAAAAAAATGTTTTTTTTTGTTCGTGCAATAAAAAAATGCCAAAAACACACAGAATTCGAAAGCACTGAAAATCTAAGTTCACGAAGTTGTGGCAATGCATCACAAGCAAATTTCACACACTTTACGACGGTTTTCTTCGTCTGTGCAGTGGAAATTGCATTTGTCGAAAACATGCAAAATTTGATACCACTGAAAATCCACACTATCCACACACGTCCATCTCTATTATAAGAAGCAACTAACAATAAAAACTTGCTACACCGACGATAGTCATAGGCACATCAAACGTGACAAAGCACGAGGACGTCAAAAATGTCCTTTACAGCTGTGTTATTGCAAAAGCCGAGTTCCAAGAACACACTCAAAATCGTGACGATAAACGTCCAGAAAAGCCAAAAATTATAAAATGCTTCCACAGTGAGTGAGCGCATGGTAACATTACCTACCATCACACTCTACAGAGATGCTTGAGAGGGTTTTTCCAATGTTGGGTTTTCTCCAAAGAATGTTTTGCTTTTAACTTTAGCAAGCAGCTAAGGTGTGCTATATTACAATTGAGGATTCCCTGGAGAGATAGTTTCGCCGAAAATGTTTTTTCCTAAGATGCCTGGTTTTCCCAAAGAGATTTCAATTTTGGTTAATTCAGATAGGTGGCAATGATATGTTATTTCGTCGTCCTCCTATCAATTGCTACAGTGACCGGACTGTTATAACAACCCATAACTCTGAGAAAGTGTGATGACTGAAACATATTTCGCACCTTTCTATAGTACAATCTGTAGATCACGGTCTATAGTATTTTTATGCCTTGTCACACTCGCATAGTAAACTGCAGACCATGTTGGAACGTATGCATAATTCACAGCCGTGTATTTTCCGGAGACGTTCGAGATGGAGAAGATTTTTCCGTAGATGGATTCTCCATGGACGGTAGTTCGAACAGAGAAGGTTTAGGTTTCGGTGGCCCCGCGGGAACGTACTGTGGTACAACCCTGGTAGTGGAGGTGGTAGCAGACCGCTGATGTTGATCCTTGAAGGACGCCGTCTTCACCAGCGCGGAGGCGTCGGCAGAGAATCTATGAGAAGAGGACGACCGAGCCTCTGATGCCAACTTTGCTGCTGGACTTTCTGTAGAGAAAACCCCGCTGGCGGGTCGCCGAAGGTCCGGTGGCGAGCCGACGGCTGGTTCTACTGGACTACTGGGCTCGGTGGCTTGGACAATGTGGATAAGGTCAAGGCCCGCGGTCGTGGTCAGAAGGTCAAACTCCTGAATTCGCTTGTTCTGCATCCGGGCGAGGTCTCGCCGACGATTCTCGGAGTCTCGCTCAAACGCCACCATGTCCTCAGCCATCTGCCAAACAACATTCACTACCGTTACGTCACAGTGTACTTTGTGCGATGCAATTTATGAGGTGAATAACCTGATGCACCATGGCACTGTTCTCCGCGCTGCAGGTACATGCCTTACTATCTAGTTAACTGTCTCTTATTCAGTATTGTAATTATCTCCACCAAGTGAACGTATTAAATATAAAAGATAACGTGTTTATCAAATTTTCTGTCATTCTGGTTGTCATCACAAACAGCAACACTTGCAACGAAAGCTTCTACCCTCCGTGGGACGGTAAAATGAGCAGTAACTCATTTATATAGATTACGGAAGGTGGTGACCTTAGTACAGCTGACTGGGGCTGCCTAGCCGGCTGCTGCGTTAGCCTGTGTCTGCAGGCTGCACGTGGTGGCCGTGCGGGTGGCGGCTCGGGTTAGTGACGAAATGTGCATTAAAGGCGTTGTACGCGAGATGCACCATACAAATTGACACCTTTACCTTTTTCCTTTATTCATTCATTCATTCAAATATGAAGCTAGGAAGCATCACCTTTTGATCGAGGACACTGCGCCGCATGTCAATTCTCTGGTCAAGGTTGCTGCATTCTCGGTGGTTGTTCTGCTCCAGCTGGTCCAACGCCTTCAGCTGCAGAACACTCAGCACTTCGGCTTCACACTTCAACTGTGCTTCCAACTCTGCCACAGCTGACGACTGACTCGCATCCAACGCAACCTGCAACAATCACGACCGTGATTCACCCGTGTGATTCCCTAGAGCAGGTGATGCTCTACAGCTCGGAGATGGGTGTCCTGTGAAGAGCTGTGCCATTTTACAATTACCACTGGTGTCACGGCAACAAAGCAATTGCCCCCTCCCTACCTGACTTTTATCCTGTCAGAAAACGTTTTTTCCTGTTTGAAAATTTTCTTCCAATATTTGGAGCTAAAAATCAACCTCTTTGGGCGATTTAGTGGCAGAATAAATTCCAAGCACTCATAATCTCCTCTGCCATAAATTTGCACCTGTTTGTCAGAAAATTGCTACTTTCTGCCCCCAACTTTTGTGATCCAGAACGCCGCGGCCGTCAGTTATAACCTTTAAAAACTACACTGTGTCTCAAAAAACATCCTCGATATTTTTGACTGTAACTTGAAAACCAATTATCACATTTTGATAATTTTTGGTATGAATATTCCTGACACAACTTGCCATCAAATGATTGCTCAGTTTCCCACCTCACTCAATGTATGCTTCTGCACTATCTAGGGAAAGCAGATCAAGCGAAATATATGTTGAAATAAACAGAAAAACTGAAAAAACATCCCAAACATTATCGATCCTGAGTTGAAGAAAGATTAGGAGATTTTAATAATCTTTGGTGGAAATATTCCACAAGTGGCTATTAAATAAGTGTTTTAGTTTCCACCTCACCCAACGTCTGCTTTTGCACTACCTGGAGAAAGCAGACTAAGCATAATGTGTTAAAATGAATGAAAAACTGTCGATAAATTCCTTCTATCCTAATCTGTGGGCCCCAACAGCCGGTCTATTACAAGGTTTGACTGTCATGCAGCAGTGCGTCTACCAGATGAAGTTTAGGAATGTTTGCGAAGTCAAGAAGTGACTGGTACAGCCTGGATTGGTCTGGAGCAGAACTTTGTCGATACTGCTGTCAATAAATAGAGAAAGCATCTCCTTGCCTGTGTTTGCATAGAAAGCCAAAGTGTCAGAAATGTGAACAAAATGTGTTTTTATGTGTTATGTTAATTAAGCAATCATATCTCATTGAATAAAAAAGTGATATTTCACTGGTTGTGTTTTCCCCAGGTAGTGCAAAAACAAACGCTGGGTGAGGTGGGATATGGAATGATCGTTCGATGGCAAGTTGTGTCAGGAATATTTGTACCAAAAGTTATCAAAATCTGATGATTAGTTTTATAGTTATGGTCAAAAATGTCGGGGATGTTTTTTTGAGACACAGTGTATATCAGCTTGGTCTAAGCCTGACCTTTGACCATCTGAAAACTGTTATTCCTACCCTGGGGAATGTTCACAAAAATTTTAATTTTCTGCACGTTTTCATCGTTGAGTATGACGCCTACACTAGCAAGTAAAGATGACCATGGGAATGGCATTCCCAATGGAAATGGGAATCTCACGATTGGGAATGGCCCATGGGAATGGAAATTGATGACAAAATTGTGAATGGGAATGGGAAGGAATGGGAAAAACTTGCATGGGAATGGGAATGGCCCTTATTCCCATGGAAACAAATTTCCATTGGCGGATGCAGTATTAGGCTTATATTCTGCTTAGAAAACAATAAACAGGCCTATTGTTTTATAGTCAAATTCAAGTAGGCCTACCATTAAAAGCATATTTTCTGTAGTTTGTGACTTTGTGATGTTCAGCAGTGCATATCATGATCCTGACTGTTGTGATCAGTTTTGGATTCAACGACAAGCATGCACGAGTCTTCAGTAAACCAAGAATTGTTTATGCCCCAACGATTGAACGATTGTTTGGGAATGGAAATGGGAAGGAATAAGAAAAGCCCAGTGGGAATCCCATGGGAATGGGAATTGGTCACAAAATTGGGAATGGGAACGGGAATGTAAAAAGTCACTACCGGTCATCTCTACTAGCAAGACAGAGAGACTGCATAAACAGGCAAGATGCGTAGTTTGGCTTATTAAGACAGCCGCACAGTGATGTACAATGCCTTGTAAAACAAGTATTAAAGTTAGTCTGTATAAAGAGCTGCATAAACGAGCTAGATGGCTAATATGTAACCGTCAAGATTAGTGCTACCACCATGGTAAAAACTAAATGTACATGAAATTTTAGCAGTGCTATGTCGTTCTACTGCTGCAGTGCTGCTGACACTACTATGACTACTACCTACAACTATAACTACTACTAATCGTACTATTGCTAGCACTATAACTACAACTACTAACATTCTGTTGATCGACGTGGTCGTCCACGGTGTTCTTAAACTGTTCGGCAAGCAGCGCTATGTTGCGCGAACGATCCTGCTTCAGTTTCTTCAAAGCATCGCGCTGATCAGCTTTTGGTAGCTTCGAGATCTCATCTCTGTGGCTTCGATATCGCTTCTCCTCCGATTTGACGGCATCCTGAAACTTCCGCCGCAGGTCCGACTCCATCGCCTGGAAATACACGTACACTCAGGTAAACTCATCCGCCCACACTCGGCAGAGTGAAAAATAAGCACTTCCATGGCATCCACGGTTGGTGGTGTGGCATAGTTGGTAACGCGTTTCGGCTGAAACAAAGTTACTCTATGCCGGGCCCGGTTAGTACTGCGATGGGTGACTGCCTGCCGGCAGGTAAACCATCTCAGTGTGAAGCCTGCCAGCTAGGTCGACTCAGCCTTCTACCCTCCAAGAGACGGTAAAATGAGTAGTAACTCATTTACATGAGTTACGGAAGGTGGGGACCTTGGTACAGCTGACTGGGGTTGCCTAGCCGGGCACTGCGCCAGCTTGCGTCTGCAGGCTGCACACGGTGGCCGTGCGGCAGGCGGCTCTGGTTAATGACGAAAGCGCATTAGAGGCGTGCGTGTGCTCGCGATGACGCGCTATACAAATTGACGACCTTTACCTTTACCTTTATCCTGGGATTGACGACACAAGTCAGACTTCCAACGTCTGGAAAAAACATGCACATGCACAGTGCACGCTGAGCAGCAGAGTTGAGAAACTTTGGTTTCTTTTAGAAAGCGAAACCAGGTAAGATTTATTGGTTTTAGGGTCTTTTTGGGTTGACCTAGATTTTTTAAAAGGCACAACTTGATGAGTTTCGTGGTTTTTCAGTTGTTAGAATGAGCACTGCTAGATACTACCTACATCGAAGAAATATACAAAAACTGCAAAGTTGTAGGTTTAGATAGATCGTTAAATACAGAATAATGACACACAAGAAAACATACAATGACCCTTACACAGCAAAAACATCAACAGCAATGGCAAGCACAAAACGTCATTACTCCATATTTAGTCACAGCAACAGCAATATGTTAATATTTTAATTCTCATATTGCGCTTCTCTATTATTGAAAACCCGCTACTTACCTTGACGTTCTTGGGAATCTGTTTCTGTTCGGCCGAGTGCTGTGCCAAGAGCTCCTGTTTCATGCGTTTCGTGTACTCCTGCTGGTTCAAGTTCTCGACTCCATGCTGCTCCTTCATCTGTTCCACTCGCATCCAGTGAAGCTTGGCCATCTGACTGTGCTCCAGCTCCCGCGTGGATTCATGCTGACGTAGCACCGCCGCGTGGGCCACTGGCATCTGCTCCCAACGATATGTGATAGCCTGCAACGACAACAGACGTACTACTACTATTACTATTATCAGAGCAGTAAAAACACATCTAGCAAAGCTTGGCGACGAAGTTCCAGCCCACAAGGCACTCTACAGTTGCGTCAGATTGTCTCAGGGACGCCTCCCTGACCCTACATAAAAACGTCGTCCCAGTCGTCCACGTGGCAGGTGCATAGACCAACTACGAAGAGACAATAACCGCCCACCTGCCGATCAATGGAAGCTGGCTATCAAGCGCGGTCACAGTGGAAGAGCGACGCCACGGTCTCAGACTACGCGACTACCTGACCTGACCTGAGTAAACACTGACGATAAATCGCACAATCGATTATTCTGGGAAAAATTTCAACAATTATAAAATTCTAATCGTTAAAAATTTAATTAAAGCCATGTCACAGTGACATCATGAAAGGCATCCAAAATCATCCGTTTTTCCGCAAAAAATACACATTTTCGTCTGTCTGCTAGACTGGCTTTGAAAACACGCAATATTGTCTCTACAAGTACTGCTGTCATCATTATCATATACTGTCATAATTATGACGTAACAGGTAATCAGTGGCGTATTTAGCATTTGGCAAAGGGGGGGAGGCCACGGCGAGCGTGCTTTTGAACGTTCAATAGAAGCCGCAAATTCGCCCATTTTTTTTCTGAAATTTGCTGAAAAACGGCAAAAAACGCACCTTTTCGTATAAAGTCGCCTGTAAAAAATTTTCATGGTCAGGCCAAAAGGGGGAAGGGGCATCGCACCATGCCCCCCTAAATACGCCACTGCAGGTAATCACCTCTTCAAGCTGTTTTCGTTCGAGTTCAATCTCATGCAGCATGTAGCGACGTTTGATGATATGCAGTTCGGTGTCCATTTCACGCCGATGTCGTACAGCCAAGTCATCAATGGTACGAGCGTGCTGAGCCTTCAATTCATCCTTCTGTAGTCTCACTGACTCACGGTTGGCCGAATCACCAAATATACTGGCAGTCTGCAATAATACGAACATATAAATGAACAAATAATTCTGCATAATTTCAGTAAACAGCATTTCAGACATTTACAGAAGCATTCAACTCCTTTCAATTAAAGTCTCTCTCATTCTTAATTTAATCCTTGATGCTTGGTTTAATTCTGTTTAGCTTCACTGTTTTCAATCACTGAACAAAAAACTCAATCAGTCAATCACAACAGTGAGGAATAAGCGCCAGTTACACCACTGTCTGAGTGTGCGATTTCGTTTAACGCTTACTTATCCTACTCCATGTATACTTACATAACGGCCTACGACACTCTGCAAACCAATCATAGCCAAGCCACACTAAAAAACGTAAACGTAAAGTCCTTCCCATGCCTTACGGCCCATAGGGCGGCGCTGATCTCCGTTTCCTAAGGCCCTCAGCCAGACACCAGTTTTTTTACACTGCGAGACCACGGATACGGGGCCTGTGTATCGTGCGGTGTGCCTGTTTACGTCCCAGCGGTGAAGCCAGTACCAAATTATATTGCTTGGTGACAGAGGCACATGTGTGCGAACAACTTGCCTAAGGTCGTTACCCGGCAGTGTCCCAGTGCGGAGTCAAACCTGCATCCCTAAGTGATTTCAGGATTACAAGTCCGGCACGTTACCGTTAGACTACCGAGCCACACCACGCCACACTAAGGGGTATTAACTAAAACGTTAAAATGCATGAGCATAAAAAGCCACACATCACCTTTTTGAAAGTGTCCTTAATCCTGGCGTATTCCTTCTTGAGGTGTGCCTGTTGCTGGCGCATCTCTGCATCGTGTTTCGGCTGCAGACTTCTCTGCACCTTGGCTTCCTCTCCAGCGCCAGTCCGTCTTAAAGCCTCGCGATCGCGCTCATGTCTCTGTTCCATCGCCCGAGTCTGTGTCTCCACGTTTGACTTGAGCGTCTCATACTCTTTGTCCATCTGCGCCTTTGCTTCAGCCATCTCTGCCTCCTGACGGCCGTGAAGCTGTGCACAAACAATACTACTACTACTACTACTACAAACAACAACTACAACAATGACTTCTACTAGTGTAGTGTCTTGTACTTTTTGTCCATTTATGCCCTGGCCCCAGTCATCTCTCAGTCCTGATGGCTGTAAACACAATGCAAATAAGGCTCTGTGTACTTATAATGGGAGAGCTACAGAGGCTACATGTCATATGACATCATTGTTGCCTGCCACCCAACAAAGGTGAATGCTCCCTGGCCAGTTCTCGATTCATCTACCCCTAGTTCTTTTCGATGGGCATTGCTGACTTGCTGACTTCATAGTTTAAGTGATGCTGGGTGTACTGTTCTAATATTGTCAATTCACGATGTTGCTTCTGCACGATATGCATAAATATATCTTCTTACGAGTTTTTTTCCTTAGCATGTATCTGGACAAATATTAACTAAATATTCTATATAGTCATGCTTGCAGCATTCATAGTAAAAAATCACAGGTCATTTTGTGCAGTAAAAATTACATTAAGTTTTGTTTAACTGATAACATTCGGTACTGCGAGTGTAAGTGTAGTGATGAAGACTATTATCACAAAATTTATTTAGATATTATCAGCAGATATTCAGCTGTTTATTCAGTATTGGGCAATGAAAAAATCCGAACATTCGTTAGGAATTCGGTCAAATAGTAAAAAATGCTACTTAGTGGTTAGTAAAATTGTTGCATGCAACTGTTACTAACCTGTCTGAGGCTTTTCTGGTGTCGTCGTCTCATCTGGTTGTAGCCACCTGCTGCCTGTTCTTTCAGCCGGTTCTCAAACTCATGTTTACGCTGTTCTTTCGTGACGTAAATCGACGGCCGAATGGTGTCAAAGTTGCCACCACGACTGCGCATGCCTCGAGCCCCGGACGACGAATTCGGAGTCGGGTTGTCACTGACAGCCGCAGCAACAGCAGCGGGAGACTGAAAATGACAAAAACAAAGTTCTTTCTCAATGGGCTCCTCAACATCGTTTTGACCAAAAACAAAGCACAATATTAAGTACCCATGGACATCAACCTTGTAAACTCAAACTCAAACTCGAACCTTGTGATCTCAAACTACTGTACCTACATGCAAAATTTCAACTTTTGAAAAGTTAAAAAAGAACTAAAGGGCTCTTCATAGAAATCCCGCTTAGAGCTATGAAGCATCAGCTGCCATATGAAATCACACCCTGCCACCCAACACAGACGAACATATCCCGCCTCATCCGCAGCCAGGCGGATCAGTACTTGATTCACCTATCCCAAGTTAACAGACCTCGAGATTCTGTCAAATACCACTGTAGTTTGGTAAACAAACAGAATGAATTTCTGGCAGAACAAAACAAACGACAGAAACAACAGACAGTAAAAAACACTGGAGGATGGATAGGACTTACAGAAGTGCATGCTGCATGAAAAGCTAATCATATTGTGGTAATAGAAATTTATGACTTGTATCAATAACCGACAGCAGATGTACAATAGAATAAATGACAGATAATAAAAAGCACAGGACAAGATTTATAGTAAGGATAGATAATTTAAACAAAAACACGAGGACAGAACTCACAGCAGCACGTGCAAAGCTGATCAAATCATGACTAGTATTGAGGTCGAGAGAAGACTCAAGGAAGCTCTGCTTGTCGGAATCCTTGCCACTCCGTAGACTGCCATTGTCCTGACTTCCACGACTTGCTACACTGCCGGAATTGCTGCCATGGCCACTTTCACCCTAAGCACAAAAATGGCATCAGGTTTTATTTATTGATTGTTATTTTTGGTAGCAACCTGTTTTTTTTTCTGCACAATGTACAATTACTCAGTTTTTTAAACCTTACATGTCTGATCAACGAGTGACTGTTTAAATCTATTCTCAAATAGCATCGTAAAAGTTTAACCTACATTAACCTCCTTTTACACTAATTACAAGTACACAACCACTGTGATTTCCACAAGTAAGTCTAACATCTTTCATGTGCTTGATCAGTAATAGTGCTATAAAATAACTAGTTTCTAACCCTTACCTTTCTTTAACTGTAATGAGCTAGGGCCAGTTTCTGGATCTTAACTGGCCGGTCAAGTTCGCGTTAACTGACAGATTTGCATAACTCGCGTTTCCCGTTGCACTAACCAACGGTTAAAGTGGCCAAAAATTTTACTGGCAGAAATCGGCCAGTCAGCTAACCGTCGATCGTAGTTATCGTATTTAACACAACTTTTGTACCATTTTGCAAGCAGTTAATTGAAGAATGTGATATTATAAAACGATTTTACCGTATAGCAAT
>Ga0209671_1006737_pt1 | contig 11839 bp, 6 predicted proteins | sample WorMetHERISLAND2_2_FD_187401 | JGI IMG/M metagenome (GOLD analysis project Ga0209671, IMG submission 187401) | Marine gutless worms symbiont microbial communities from Max Planck institute for Marine Microbiology, Germany - Olavius geniculatus... | ecosystem: Host-associated > Annelida >...
TCTTACATCTAGGTCTATGTTTTTGTTAGCATCTTGTCCAATCACTGGCGTGGTAAGCACTACTACCAATGCATGTCCCGATTGTCCGTTATTAGCAAGACATCGCCACAATGCAAATAAAATGTTCAAACTTTTGCTATGCATGTACTAAAATCTGTAAAATAAAATTTACGTAGTACAAAGTCAAATACTCCGGCCGTTCACAAAAATAAACGTCCAAAAGTACTGTTGCAGTGTGAGCACTTTTCATTTGTAGTCGTGCTATCAAGCATCAGTATTAGAACTAGGTTACTACAACACTTTGTTGGCGTTTATTTGTGTGTTGACTGAGAGGAGCCAACTCACGCCGCCGCTGCTGTTGGAAAATGTTGGCGCCAGGACTAGATCGACTTTTTAGATCAAAGCATTGATTTCGGCTATCTGTTGGTTGGTGGTTATGTGTGGTTTTACGGTGGTTGCAGTGTGTTGACGTAAGTTCGTGTGGAAATTTCTGCATCATCGGCTACAGTTCGGGACATGTGGACGTGTATAACATGCAATCTGGACTGTACAGAGGATCTTATGCTAATTCCAGCACTGGTATGTACACAGACAGATGGAGGGAGAGACAGACAGACAGACATACAGCTGTGTAGACATATGGATAGCTATAACATGTTGTTTGGCTACATGTTATACATGTACAGTGTGCACTTAATAGTAGTGTTACTGCTTGTGGTAATAGACTAGTAATAGTAGTAGTAGTAGCAGCAGTAGCAGTAGCAGTAGTAGTCGGTGGCTACTGGATTGGAGGCATTACTTACCGTCAAGAGGTCGTGGTTTGACTACTGATTGGGTTGCTATCAGGTAGTTAATACTTGGATAAATGTCCATTTTTTGTAGTAATAGTAGTAGTTGCAGAATTAGTAGTTGTTGTTGTTGTAGCTCATAATGGGTCAGTGTTAACAGTAAAGCTGGATGCCCTCACACAGCTAGCAATCACTGCCGGCGCTGACAGTTTCTTGCGGTTCTGGAAGTTCAAGTCTCGTGAACTCATCAATGAATTGAAGATGGACGCAGCCATCGCCAAAGCTACAGTGCATCGCGACAGGTTACTACTACTGCACCGTGTTCCAAAATTAGCGGCCCCCTACAGGTAAGTTACTGTAAAATCGTTAATACTTTACAGATTTTTACCGAATTTGAAACAGTCATGGAGACGATCATTCTGAACCAGTCTTTAAAGTTTGCGCTCAAAGTGGTCACTTTTGGCCTCGACGCAAGCTCTTAGTTTAAGGCAGGCACGCTGCTGCTTGATCCCTTTGTCAATAACGTTGCATTGAACGTAACCCTAATGTAAACAAACTTTGGCATCATAATGGCGTTGCACTGAGCACACATAATAAGGTCAGACTTCATAATAGCTGTGATGGAAAGTAATGATATGATAGTGCACTAAGTGCAGTGTATGATGTGTTGTTGAAGTCCATGACCTAGGAAGTGAATTAGGTGTGTTTCAAGCGAGGGGTGTCGCTAATTTTGGAACACGGTACTACCACCACTGCTACCACTGACAACCTGCCAATCAAGATTCGACAGAGAAACGTTATGTTCGAACATTATAGGCAACTACTAAAGGCATTTTTATCTCCGCCAAGGAGGTTATGTTTTTGTCAGACTTTGTTTGTTTGTTTGTGTGTCTATGTGTTAGCAAGATGACTCAAAAAGTTATGGACGGATCTTTCTGAAATTTTCAGGGAATGTCGGGAGTGACAAAAACTACCAGTGGTTCAATTTTGGGGGTGATCCGAAAGGAATCCTGGATTATGAATCACTTTGAAATTTTCGTTAACATTGCTTTCAATGGGGCATAAGGGAAACCGCTGCTAAACCGTATATGGTGCTGTCACCTGGCGAACAACATGGTCTTGGCAGAGGTGTGCGGGCTCTGACTGCTTTCTAGTTGTTTCTGTGGCACACTGTGACTTGTTTGCTTAACTGCGCCGGCTACAGTGCTGTTATAATAGTCCAAGGCTGTAACTAAGATAGACGTTGAGTGTAACCCCTTAGCAGCCAACTATGAAGTCCAGGGGAGCATCGTGAGCTCTTTCAGCATGGTCTGGGTGGATCCTCTGCCAAAATTGAAGTTAATCCATTTCGAGTGTCGTAATATGCACCTCGTGGGAAGATATTCCAGCATCTTTGTGAGTCGTTGAACCATTGCTGTAGCTGTAATCGATTTTGATACGATCTTCAAAGGTGAATATTTTGGATGAAAATTTTTGACAGTTGTGTAGGCCTGTGAGAATCTGGGGATTATTTTCACCCACAGAATGTCGAGAAAATGCATGACTTGAATGATCCTTCAAATCACAGAGCTAGTAGCTCCCTCTGATTTGGAGAATTTCGTTAAACAGCCCCTCACAGCTATTCAGTTTTTTGAGACTGTCATAGCTATTAATTTCTGGGTCACCCAGATATGTCTATTTTAATATCAGAGTGCTCTGACGCCTAATGTGCTGCCTGAATACAGCCTTGTAGTATGACTTGTAGTCCATTGTATGACTGTGTAGCTGTATGCTGGCGCTGGCATTGGATAATTTCCGGCTGGTAGTGGTGGACGTTGACATACAAAGGATTGTTCGTCTTTTCTCTGGACACACCAACAGCATCACTGACATGGTATATGCTAACATAACATAACGTTCTTCCTGAGCCACAATGCCCAATGCCCATAGGGCAGTGCTGGTCTTCGTTTTTTTAGCCCTCAGCTGGACAACAGTTTACACTGCGAGACCATGAGACTAGTGCATTGTGCGGTGTGTCCATTTACGTCTCAGCTTTCACTGGTACTCATTGCTCCTACCCATGGAGGGATGGCCAGGCTGAGTTGGCTGGTTACATACCAAGATAGTTTACCTGCTTGTAGATAGTCACCCATCTTAGTACTAACTGGGCCCGGTGTTGATTAGCTTCATTGATACGACCAAAATATGTTACGAAGTGAGCCAAACCATTATTGTGCAGAATTAGACATTGTCCATATATTTTCCTTCGTGCTGATGAGGATTTTGATAGCCATTGCTCGATGTAAATTAGAACATTGTTTGTCTGTTTATTTTTCACTGTTTTGCATTTCAAGAAGGTTAAGGAAGAATTCACAGTAAAATGTCCTGGAATATGATATTGTTGTAAACTGACTTAGCCCATGCATGTTGTAGCTGTTGCTGAGAATTAATTGCTGCTGCTAAATATGCAGTTTTCTATATTTGTGTGTTAAATATTCGATGCAGGCGATTTCATCGGACGGACGCTGGTTAATTAGCTGTTCGGTTGATTCGACTGTGAAAACCTGGGATTTACCATCGGGAAAGTATGACATTTTTCATGCTTTACTTTGCTTCTTGGTTGTCTGTGTGAATAAGAACTCAGAATATTGTGCTGTTTGTTATCAAGTCATCCATCTCTGACTATGTGCTTGTTCGTCTATACACCATGCACTACAGCTTGTACGACTACAACAACTACACTGTATTTAGAAAAAAACACTCACTTATTGAAATCAATATCTTAGATTGATACAACACTTAGTTCATTCTAATACTTATTTCATTCTAAACATTTCCTGACATTTTTGGATACCGTAAAACTGCTAATAGAAGCCCGCGGCTTCTATTAGAACATTTGACTTAGACCCCCGGCTTGTACTGGAGACCTGGCTTTCATTTGAGACCCAGCTTCTATTAAAACATTGTCAACCTGGCATACCAGGGTAATACACTTTTTCTATGGTTAGTGTGAGCAATACTATTATTACAGTTATTTTTATTACAATTTAGAGCAAGTGTATAAGACTACTGCACTTACAACTAATCACTACTACTACAACTACAACTGCTAGTACACTTACAACAACAACGACTTGGATGTCCTGCTTATATTGGATATCCGGCTTATATTAGGGACCCGGCTTTTATTTGAGATCCGGCTTCTATTAAAACATCAGCCTCAGACCCCTGGCTTGTATTAGAGACCAGGCTACTATATGAGACCCAGCTTGTATTAGCAGTTTTACGGTAAATGCAAGCATTTGTCCCGGAGATATGGAAACAAAAAAGAGTGGGTGTTTTTTTCTGAATGCAGTTTAGTAGAGCAACAGATACTGAGTATGCCGGTACTGTTGCTAATATTGTCTGCCGCTACTACTGTTACATTTTTGAGCCATTGCATGCTTACCCAGTATGAATTCATTGTTGTAAACGGCCAAACTACGACTTTGCTTTGTACAACACAAGGTAATGCATGGACAGTATTAAAGTGAGGTGGGCAAAATTATAGTTTTTTCACATCAAGTTTCTTCTTGATGTTGTGTGCCAAAGATTATTAAAATTGGGCAATGGTTGGTGGCGTGGCATAGTTGGTAACGCATCTCGGATGAAACGAAGTTACTCTACGCCAGGTCCGGTTAGTACTTAGATGGGTGACTGTCTACAGTACGGAGCCAGCCAACTAGGTCGACTCAGCCTTTTACCCTTTGTGGGATGGTAAAATGAGTACTGGCGGTGGTCTAGGCCATCTCTAGGGAAGAACGGCGAGTTCTGCGCAACAGTAGGTTCTGTGGCCAGGACTGCAAGCATACCGATCCAGTCGGTTAATCCGGCCGACTTGGGCTGTTTGCTGGCTTAATTGGGCTCCGCCCTCGCTGGCTCAAAGTGCCGCCAAGGGGATGAGCTCCCATGCAATGGGCCTAGTTCAGCTTCGCTGCCTAGTGCCTACGTGAAATCTTCTTCTTCTTCAATGTTTCATGGAGCTATTAAAAAAGTGGCTTGGTTTTTTTGAGACACAGTGTACAACAGAGTTACTGCTATGTGCTGCAGGCTGGTGGACTGTTTTGTGGTATCGTCTCCAGTCACAAGTCTTGCCTTCTCACCCACATCTATGTTTCTTGCAACATCGCACGTCGGAGATGTTGGCGTATATCTATGGTCCAACACGCTGCTTTTCTCATCTATGGTGCTGACGTCACTACCGGAGGATTTTGAACCTTCCGTGATTGAACTTCCGTCCTCCAGTCACCAGACATTAGGTGATTTTGTTGGTGTTTTTAAATTCAAGACTTACTAATTTTTGTTTATTACAGTGTCTCACGTGACTACATATTAAGGTTGTAAGGAAGGGAAATATTTTCAAAGTATTATATTGAGTATGCTACATGACTCACTGACATTAGTGTGGCATTGCATCGCACAGTGTACACTGTTATGGCATCATGTTGTGTCTGGAGTTAATAGTAGTTAACACAAATTGTTATTGTTGTTACCATTGTTGTTACTTTGTCTACAAATATTAACTATTTGTGCTTCTTTTTGCAGAAGTGATGCACATTTGTGAGAAAGGGTTCTGAAAATATGTGAAGATAAGAGTCTGGTACTTGATTATACTGCTAACGTGACTCAGAATCATTTCCAAAAGCGCTTTACAGTCTTTTTAGTCAGAAGTGGCAACTATCGATACTGCTGTGCACTTTGCAGCCATCCATTGCCTGCGTCAACAAACAACTGGATCTGCGGTTTGCAGCAAGCAGACATACCACCACCCCAATCAGCCACATTAGGTCTTCAGCATATAGTCCATAAACTATCTACTCGTTTCCCATCTCGGTATGAGTAGGAGGCTGAGTTGGTCTGAGCACCCATTGGGTTAGCAACTTGCTCAAGGTTTTTTTGCACGCAAATGATCTGAAATGAGAATCGAACTGTAATCTGAAAGTTACGCGTTGACGCCAATCACTAGACCACTTGCACGAAGGTATGAACAATCTGCCCAAGTTTTTTACTCGGTAGCGGACCAGACCTGAGTTGACCCCATGACTTCTTGATAGTGAATCCGATGCCCTGACCAGTGACCACTGAGCCATCAAACCACTGACCAATCACAGTTAATCAGACTGCAGTCTTGTTGTTGCAGGGGAACGTGAAGAAGTGCCACCGTTCGACTCTATGGAGTCTGATGACAACAATGTCTCTATGGTGGGACGGATATCTGATGATCTCGCGACGTTCTCACTGCTTCCGGTCTCGCGCTGGAAAAACCTGCTTAACCTTGACGTCATACGAGTTAGTGCGATTTCTGTCAGCAGCATGACGAATATTGCCATTGAGAAGTGAATAAAGAGTTGATTAACGATAACTAGTACTAAAACGAAAAAGTGTTGAAAATGGAAATGAAGCTGTAAACAAAAAATGATAAAACTACAATTTACACTGAAAGTAAGTTATAAATCTAGTATTTGAGAATCTCATTTTTGGGTATGTAACAAAGAACTGATTGGTCTAGCAGACCATTTGTTTTTTGTGTCAGTTGAGGGCGCTACGACCCACAGCCGGTTACGCGCAGCAGTGAGTGAGTGAGTGAGTTTAAAGGTCATACAGGTCAAGGTCAGTGTTAAACCACACAACCCTTGTATCCTGTAGGCTACTTATTTTCCGATATTGTTTAATATCATTTTTTGACCAACGATGTCTGTAACTGCTTAGTTAAGTTTAAATGTTTTGAAGTGGCCAACAAATCGTCAATCACAACGCATTTATAGATTGCCGTATGTCAAGAACAAGTCAGTGGTTATGGTTGAACTGTTTTAATCTATGCTCTAATTGACAAGTTGATTGCCATTTTGTGAATGCATGTTGCGTAATCTTCTGGAGCAGTATTTATCTATGATCTGTTGTTGGTTAGGTGATTACAAAGTCTGTTATGTTCTCGTTTATATTTTTTTTTGCTGAGTTTTTGATGTTGTTTACTGTAGAACAGTGTAGGATTGACATGTGCCAGGTTTTGCTCTGTGGTGAACTTAGCAGGGTTGTCAACAATACTTGTGAAAAGTATTGGCGATACCGATATTTATGATTTGGCTAAAAAGTATTGCTGATACCAATACCAGTACTTTTCAGGCAATACTTTTTGTACTCATTCAGCAATCATAAGTGGATTTAAGAGGGGAGGGGGGCTTGCTGACTTCCCCTTCCTCTTTGTTTGCATGATAATCGACTTCAACAATTGCTTTTGCATGTTGCTTATTTTCCACCACAAGTTTACAACCATTGTGTGACTCTCCATAGAATGACGTACTTCAATAACGGTCAAGCTGTTGTCATGGTTGTCGTCCATTCATCCGTCTGTCTGTCCGTGCATCTGTCTGTCACAGATGTACTGTGGCTAAACAGTGCAAGATAGGGCCTAGGTTGCTAAAATTGATCACCAATAGGAAGTCACATACTGTCGTTAAAATGACATATAAATCGACATTCTATGACCTTGAAGCGTCACAATGCACTATGGTAACGGAAAACTGACCGTATCTTGGAAAAAGTGAAAGATATGGCCTAGGTTACTATTAATCACTAATAGGAAGTGGCATACGCCTTGCCAGATTAGATGAAAATCATTGACCTTGGATGAAGGTCACTAACAACCAGTATGGTCAGTTTTTCCTGTGCTTTGCAATGTTATGTCTTTGGTGTTATTGTGCTGACAGTAGTATTGGTATCGAATATTGCCAAAAAAATAACCGAAAAGTATTGCTGATACCCATTTCGACACTACAGATGAAAAGTATCGGCATTACTCGAAAATTACTGCCGATAGTATTGGTAGCAATACCAATACTGCGATATTAACAACCCTTTTAGTATCAAAACGTTTAGTATCAACTAACCATGCATTGCCATAACGGCATTTTGGATCTCTACAGTACTTATGCTGTGATTATTACACTGATATCTATGGTGTATTTGTATCTATGTTCAGCTGCGTAACAAGCCACGGGAGCCACCAAAGCGACCTCAGTCCGCTCCATTCTTTCTGCCGACTGTCGCTGGTCTTGAGCCTCAGTTTAAACTTCCTCGTGACAAACAGTCTGCTAGGGACTCACATTCTGACAATGTATGCTATTTGCTATTTTTTTGTTACAATCAGGGTTGGCAAGTTATATCAAAGATGGTTTAAACTTTTAAACTATGGTTTAAACTGGTTAAAAGCATTGCAACTGAAACTTGGTTTTGGCAGTTTCTGCCACTGTCAAATTTAATTATTTTTTTATACAAAACTGCATTTTTTCGGTTTTTAAATTAGTTTATTGGCATTGCAATGAAGATTTGTGTCATAAGTAGTAAATTTTCTTTTGAAGTATTATAATTTCATTCAAGTTTTGCTTGTTAATCTGCTTGTACGATAAAAATCGGTGTAGAGAACACTTTCAAGTACCTCCCAGGTTTAAACCAAATTTTTTGCCGGTTTAAAGTAGTTAAAACCTGTTGAGCATCAAAAACCATTTTTTGCCAGCAAATACCTAAGCTTGGATGAAATTGATAATTGACAGGCCTGCATAAGTTAATGATTATTCACACGATTAATTATAAACAAAGTCAGTGGTTGAGGAAATAATTATAAAAAATTTTAACATATACTTATGTTTGTTTTTTAAATTACAGTGTTTTTGACTTTGATGCCCTATGGGTCACTATCAAGCTGGATGGTTGACCGTCTGCGGACAGGTAAACCATCTCCGTGTATAAGCATCCACCAGCCCTCTGGAGTATGTGAAGTGAGCATAAGTTGAGGTGGAGATTGGGGAACTTTTATTTGTGTTGGGTGGCAGGTGTGATCCCATATGGCAGGTGATGCTCCGTAGCTGTGTGATGAGTTTGCTATAAAGAGCTATCTATACACAATCTCTCTGATCTGTGGCTATGTTGGTGTGATAGGCTGTCGGTAGTAGAATTATAGCAACAACATCTAGCAAGCCTTTGCTGTCAGAGTTTGGGCAGCTGCTACACAACTCGGCGCAAAATCATAATTGTACGTTTGTTTATTGTTTGTTTACTGTCATTTGCTGGATAGGTTTATAAACCTGGTTGTAAGCAGCTTGCTTATTTAGTTGCAGTCTATTGTGTTTGCTTTCTGTTTGTGTTGCCTTTTTTAACAAATTAATATATTGATTAGTATATTAGCTTTTCTACGTAAACTACTGTGCTGTGGTGAAATTACAGTAATAGCACAACATTCTCTAGTTTGCACAGGTTTGTAGTCATGCAGATGGGGTTCAGTGGTTTGATGGGTCTGATCAAATTTCCTCCCTTCCCGTCAGCCAAATTCTTGTTGCGATTAACCGTCACTTGCTATTAACCGTCACTCCCATTATCTGTCACCGCGATTAAGTGTAATCCAATGAACTGTCACTGTTTAACTGTCGCATGATCAAGTGTCACTAAACCATAGGCCTATCAATGAAATCATTATGACGACTAGCAAAGTTTTTGCCCTACGGGCGGGTTTGCTTTGTTACCCGGCAACGCAACGCCCCTCAGGCTGCCCATGAGAGAAGGTGGGGGGACAAGATCGGAGTGCAGTGCGCGTATCTAAGATTCAGGACTTGCTGCGGTCGGGGTAGGCGACCATGGAACACAGAAGGCGCCAGAGGCATATGACCGACAGAAAAACAGAGAAACTTTTTGCGCATTGTAGTATGAAAGATGATGTTGCTGTTGATATTGATGCAGATGAAGCTATCCTGCAGAGGCTCAAGTCAATGGGTCCATCAGCAATCGAACTGGAACTCAGTATGTTATCCTCTGACCCACCTGATACTGCTGCTGCTGCTGCTGATGAGGATGATGACGATCTCATGATTAACTTCATCGACTTTCTTGCACACTTGTTCTGCAGCAAGCAAGATGTCGACCTTGCCACCTCGTACCTTGGACTTTTGCTCAAGGTTGGTTTAAGATCATTCTGTTGTTTGTCCTTGACCTAGTTGGCTCAAGGACATTTCAAGAATTGATTTGTTTCTGAAGTGTTTGTCTCAAATAGTACGTAGTTGTAGTTACTTTTGCTGCTGAATGGAGGCAAAGTAATATGTTACTAAGGTCTGGCACATATTTGACAGTCTATTTCTAGACACACTTTTAAGAAGAAAGAGTTTTGTACTGCAAATACATAATGTAACATAGACTGCAGCGCCTGTGTACCTTAGGATGTCGGGGCGCTATAGAGTATTTATATATTAATGTTATTAAATATTAGTATTTCTGTAAGAATGCTATATTGTGTGCAGTACCAGACATTCAGAGCCAGTAAGTGAAAACAGTCATGTGTCTCTAGTGGCATCCTGGGTTAAAAATGTAGGCATGACCACAAGCTGCAATTTTACTGTAGACAGCCGCAAATTTCTGACGAAGGAGATTATGATGGTATGGAAATTTTTATGATGAAACATTTTTGACCCAAAATTTTTTATGTTTGGCTAAACTTTAAGGGCAATTTCCTTGCCCCCACCCCTTGCGACGTTCCTCTGTGTCTCTACTCTGTGAGGCATAAAAACACATCAAAATTTATCGATCGTAACTTGAAGACGGATGATCAGATGTTAATAATTTTTGGTACGAATATTCCAGGCACACCTGGCTGTCAAATGACCATTTATATTCCCTCCTCACTGAACGTCTTTTTCTGCACTACCTGGGGAAAACGTAACAAGCAAAATATTACATTGTTATTCAATGCAATATCATTATTTGATTCAAATAACGCACATTTGGAACATTTTGTCCAAATTTCTGGCACTTTGGTTGACAGTTTATGCAACTGTCCAGTTGTGCAACTGCTGACAGTAAATATTCGAAATATTGGCCATTTGTGTTAACACAGGCAGGGAGATGCATTCTCCATTCGTTGATAGCAGTGCTGATAATGTTTTGCTTCAGACTTCAACCAGTCACTTCTTGAGTTCATTGATATTCCTAAACAGCATCCCATAAACTCGCTGCTGCTTAACACTGCAAATACTGCTGAATGGACTATGATCAGGGCTGTTAAGGGCTACGTATCTGAAATGATTAAATTTACTGATGTTTTTCTTTTTTTAACTCATTGCATTTGTTTTGTTTCCCCAGGTAATGCAGCAACATACGTTAGGTGAGCTGGGAAATTGAACGGCCATTTGATAGCCAGTTATGTCGGAACTGTTTATACCAAAAACTATTAAAATTGCATTATTCTTTTCCAAGTTACTATCAGTAATGTCACAGATGGTTTTTAGCGTTTTTTTGTTTATTTTAACGCCAATTTCATGTGCTTTGATTTTCCCAGGTAGTGCAGAAACATGATGAGTGAGGTGGAAACGTAAATAATTGTTTGATGACAAGTTGTATCAGCAATAGTTGTACCAAAAATTATTAAAGTCCGATAATCCACCTTCAAGTTATTATCAATAAATTTTGGTGTGTTTTTTATGCTTCAGAGAGTATGTATATCTGTATGTACAGGGTAGGCCAATAAAAAACGTGGCACTTTACTTTTGTCCATCTTCGCCAATTGTTGACTAATTTTCATAATTTTTACACTGACACTCTGCGGACAGTTTGCAATAATGCAATTATTATTTATCCCACCACACCATAAATCCATCTCTACACTACCTTGTGAAATATAAATGAAATTTGAATGTATAATGATAATAGCAAACACACATTTTGGTAAAATTAAAGAAAAAACACTTCAGACCAACATTGCTGTGAAAGATCTGTACAACACTAGACAGTTTAGTGTCATACGGATCATTTACTGCAATGTTGGTCTGAAGTGTTTTCTTTTCATTTATGTAAATGTTTGTTTTTTTCGTTAGTTTTTTCTTACATTTATATTTCCCAAGGTAGTGTAGAGACGCACTCACGATGTGTTTTCTATAATAATCACGTATACTATATATAATATATAATATAATATAATACAGGGTGGCCCCAAAAAAACGGGGCCACTCTGTTATATAGCTTCTAACTTCAGAAATACTGCTTAGATCTACACG